>Ga0255151_1000022_pt1 | contig 83116 bp, 145 predicted proteins | sample Atl_Yuk_RepB_8h_FD_183612 | JGI IMG/M metagenome (GOLD analysis project Ga0255151, IMG submission 183612) | Freshwater microbial communities from Altamaha River, Georgia, United States - Atl_Yuk_RepB_8h | ecosystem: Environmental > Aquatic > Freshwater > River | place: USA: Georgia | collected... | reverse complement strand
GATCTTGCTGTTTATAAGGGTTATGCAAAATACACCGGAACGTTTACGCCTCCAGGTCCCCTTACATAAGGCATGTCAATTCTTCAATTACGCCCGCGCCCGCTGACCCCACTAGAGAACAAGGATAGTCTGCTATGAAGGATTGGCTGTGGCGTTCTGTGGTTGGGACCGCTACAGCAATCCTGGTGGTAGCTGTACTGCAGTGGGGTGCTTGTCGGTTTTATGTGCTTCCTACCATCTGGCCTTGGTATGCCAAGTATGTAGGGACACTAGAAGGTGACAAAATAGATCCTGCTCCAATGGGCTGTAGTGACGTTGATTCACGGACCATTGCCGTCATGATGGGTGTACTGACAACCTTGATTAGCCTGTCAAGGAATGCAGACTAGATACAATAAACGCAGCATCTAGATTGCTGTGAAGATTTCTGAGACTGGCTTAAACCTAATTAAAAGCTTTGAAGGTTTACGCCTTGAATCCTATCTTTGTCCTGTTGGCGTATGGACTGTTGGTTACGGTCATACAGGAGATGATGTAACTCCAGGGATGGTGATTACAGAAGATCGTGCCAATAAGATGTTACGGCGTGATCTGGTTAAGTTTGAGCAGGGTGTTGATCTTTTAATTACGGTTCCTTTAAATCAACAACAATTTGATGCATTGGTATCCTTTGCATTTAACTGTGGCCTCGGTGCATTAGAAGAATCCACATTACGCAAGCGTCTTAATAACAAAGAAGATCCTAATAAAGTTGCACAAGAAGAGTTACCTAAGTGGGTTAAGGGTGATGGTGTGGTCCTCCCTGGACTTGTAGAGCGGCGCAAGAAAGAAGTTGAACTCTTTACCTCTGGCGCTGAACTCAAGCCCATAGAAACCATTGATATTCGCTGCGTCACAAATACTTTTCTTAAGAAAGAACCAGTTCCTAGCAGTGAACTGAAACTCAATCAACGGGTTCCAATTAAAAAAGATCGGGAATATAAAGGTGTTCAAGTTCTTGAGAAACGTGCTAAGCACACTAAGCTTCTACTTCCCTGGGGCCTTGGTGTTTGGTGGGCCTTTGATGAACACTGGTATGGCCTAGGTGGTGCCATGACCAAGCCTGCTGAGAAAGCAGAGGTGCTCTACGACGGCCTGATCCTGCCTGTTCCCTATCAGTCCCAGCGGGACAACTACAGAGATGCTGGCCGCACCTGTTTCTCCTCCAGCTGCGCTATGGCAGCGATGTATCTGCGGCCTGGTTGTATCGCCAATGATAATGATTACATTAAGAAAGTGTTTGCTATTGGTGATACCACAGAAGCCTGGGTCCAGGTCAAAGCGCTGCAGCAGCTTGGATTAAAAGCGGCTTTCAAGCAAAACGGCAATATTGAAGATCTCAAGCAACGCATTGATCAAGGTTTCCCCTGTCCTGTTGGCATCCTCCATAAAGGACCAGCTAATGCGCCAACAGGAAGCGGTCACTGGATTTGTGTCATTGGCTATGAAGAAGAGAAGCAACGCTTTGTTGTCCATGACCCCTGGGGTGAAATTGATAACTACAGTGGCACCTACATCAGCACCAACGGTGAACGCCTGCGCTATAGCTATAACCTCTTTAAGCGCCGCTGGACTGTGGATGGACCTAACACTGGTTGGTGGATTGATCTCAAATAAGTTATTATTTGCCTAGATCAATCATTGTTATGTCCGCAATTATTTCTGAACTGGAGTCGGGGTTAAACGCACAACTCAAGGCGCTTGCTGACGATATCCGTGCAACAGAAGAGAAACTGATGCGCAGTAAAGAGGGTTACCTCAAAGTGCAAGGTGCCCTTGAGATCCTTACGGTTGTCAAGGACCGCCAGGATGTTGCTGATACCGAGGCTGTACAGGCAGCTCTTGGTGGTCTTGGTGCAGACTGATGCTCGGTGAGTTCACCAAGGGACGATATCGTGCTCTGGAGTTAATTGCAGATTATGTACGGGAGCCGTCCCGTGAACTCCGTCTTAATGCAATTGTCTGTGATGTTAATGATGAGGATCTACGCTGGGTTACAGAGCGTGTGCATCACTTCTTGTTAAAACTTTTAGAAGATGCAGACTATGATCCAGCAGATCAAGATACTGATTTGTTCTTAGAAGAGATTGGTTTAACTGATTAATCGGGATAGCAGGATTTGAACCTGCGACCTCCTGAACCCAAATCAGGCACGCTTCCAAGCTGCGCTATATCCCGTTATACCCGGAGAGGGATTTGAACCCTCACTGTAGCGATTTTAAATCGCTTGCCTGCTTCCGATTGGGCTATCCGGGCACTCCAGCAGCTTAGCAGGTAGTACAGGTTTGTGCACCCTAACCTGATGTTAGGAATCATGAACCGCTCATGTTTCATTGTGAGAACGATCTTTTAGTTAATCTCATTGTTTTAACTCCTAAGAGTGCTCGCAAGAAATTTAGAGAATCAATATTTGAAGCCTGGCATTGGAAATGTGCATACTGTGAAAAACAATTGTGTGAACGTACTGCCACAATTGATCACATTGTTCCTAAACACAAAGGTGGACACAACACCCGCAACAACCTAGCTTGTTGTTGCACCTCCTGTAATAAATCAAAAGCATCGGATCTGCCCTTTGCCTGGTTTAAAAAAGGGCATCCATTGTACTCTGAGGAAAGGGAAAGTAAAATTAAACAGTGGTTAGAGCAGAAACCTCAGACTGTTTCTCTATTCAACGTTACTGACTTTGTTGTAAGCGCATGATGCCTCCAGAAGATACAGAAGGAGCAGGTAAGGATTTTCTGGATCGTTACATCCGCGCAGAAGATTTTCCGGCTCCAGAAGAAAACTTAAAGGAAACGCGTGATGAGCGCTGGCCTACCAACTGGCAGAAGCTGGCTCAAGGTCGTCCTGATATGACCGTGATCAGCGAAGAACGTCGCTCTAATTACGTTTGACGCCATGGCAGATCGTGCAAAGGCCAAGCGGTTAGCGAAGGAACGGATGGCCTGCAATAAACCGCAGCGCACTCCTGGCCACCCAACCAAATCGCATGTAGTCAAGGCGTGCGAGAATGGAAAAGAAAAGATCATTCGCTTTGGCCAGCAAGGTGTTTCTGGCTCACCTAAAAAACAAGGTGAATCAGAAAGTTACCGTAAACGCAGGGAAAGTTTTAAAGCACGTCATGCTAAAAACATTGCCAAAGGAAAAATGTCAGCTGCCTTCTGGGCTGACCGCGTGAAGTGGATGATTATAAGTGGTATAGTTGGGTCTGAGCTTCTGACCTCATGCCTTCACCACGTTGGAACTACGTTGACGTAAAATGCAAAACCTGTCAAAAACAAGCATCTATTCGAATAGATCAATATAATCGGAAAGGTTGTGAGTGGGTCTGTAGATCTTGCGCGCGTACAGGTATAAAGTGCAATGTTAAAAAACCATCAGCAAAACATGATCCAATAAAATTAGGAGCATATAAAAGTTATTACAGAGCTAAAAAAAGAGTTCAAGATAACCACAAGAATTGTTATGGTCATGTTCAATTTTTATTTAAATCCTTTGATGAGTTCTGGAATGAGTTAGGTCCTAGACCAGATAAATGTACTCTTGACCGAATTGATCCTCAAGGAGACTATGCTCCTGGAAATGTTCGGTGGGCTACAGCATATGATCAAAATCGTAATAAAAGAAACAATATTTTTGTTGAGTACAAAGGAGAGAAGATGTGCTTATATGACGCTGCTAGAATATCTGGTAAAGATCCAGATGCTCTTAAGCGCCGCCTTGAGACTGGTTGCCCTCCCGAGTTTTTATTTGCAGATGGAAAATGGTTTTCAAAAACTCAGAAGTTTTTTCCAGCTTGAGGTTAAATGGTAAAAGCAATGGCTAAAGTAAAAATGGATTCCAAAACAACCTGTTACTGTCATCTGGTACAGTTGCTGCGGGATACATCGCATCTTCTCAATCAAACTTATATTGTCCATTGGAATCTGATGGGCAGTAAGTTTTACTCCATCCACAAACTCACCCAAGAGATCTACGAAGAACTGCAGGGTGGTCTCGATACCATTGCTGAACACCTGCGTTCTTTAGATATCAGCACTCCAATGAGTGTAGAAGATCTTAACAATTCAATGCTGGCGCCAGTGCCTGAGAATTGTTTTGATCAAGATGCCATGATCCGGACGCTTGCTATTAACAACAATGCCGTAGCTGAATCGTTCCATCTGCTAGCAGAAGAAGCAGAGGCAATGCAAGATCAGTTCACCTTAGACTTGGCTGTAGAGCGCGGCCGCGTTCACAAAAAATTCCAATGGCTGCTTAAGTCCACCCTGGGGTAATCATGGTTAACTATTTTCAAGACACAATCTTTGATATTAATGCAGCGTTAACCGCCCCTGGTGTTGGCAATACCTTGCAAGTTGCAGTTAACAACTTGTTTTCTACAAGTGACTACACCTTAATTGTGTTGGTTAGTAACATCAATACTAATGTTGTTGTCCGTTTAGAAGGCAGCATTGATGGAACAAACTATGCACCGATCATTGCTGATCAAACAATTACTGCTAACGGCAATACATCCTATTCTGTGTCGGGCCGTCCAGTGAAATGGATTCGGCCTAACTTTGTTAGCGAGAGCGGTGGCACTGCTGCAACTGTAACTTTCCATGTTGCTGCTGCGTGAGATGGCAACTCTGGTCATTGTTTTTGCCAGTGTTTATGCTTGCACCTGTGTTGTAAGTTCATCAATTCTTAATCATGGATACAAAAAGTTTTCTCAACGGCTACGTCACAGAAAGGCTTCCTGATTTCAACCCAGAGGAATCAGAGGGCGCACCAGATATTCCGTACTTCACCGTAGACCAACGGTACATTCCACTTGGTGATCAACCTGCAATGGCCTAGTAGCCAAAAATTGCAGAGCTGTTAGGATGTAGTGACGGATTGGTAAATTTTTAATGGATGCCAATGCCCTGGATCTGCCCATTGATAGTGAATTTGCTATCCATGCAGCAGCTCTGGCAATCAAGGATCTTGACCGTGATGAGCTAGAGGAAGCCTTCGTGGACATGCTCCACATGAAAATGATGGACCGTCAGATGTTCCTCAGCATCCTTAAAGAACACGGTATTGATGCCGACATCTCCTTCCAGTTTCAAACGCAAAACCAAATTAACTGATAATGGCTACCCGCACTTTTCAAGGAACGCAAGACACCTTTACCGCTAGTGGCGCTGAGCTGGTTTATAAAGGTGATGCTCTGCCTGGTTCCACTGGTGATTTAAGTCAGCGTGCATTCCTGGTGAACCCCGGAACTACTGGCGACATCATTGTGACCATTGATCGTAGCGTTGGTATTGAAACCATCGAGATCTTCCAGGATGATGACTACACCGCTGGCAACCCGCCAACCGGTTATCAGAAATTCTTTAACATTGCAAAAGCAGGCAAGGGCAAAGGTGCCGTTGCTGTGACTGTGACCAATGCTGCTAAGAACTATATTGTTCTGATGACCACTCCAGACGGCTATAGCGAAATCAGCTATAACGGTTCTGTTGTTGTTCCCTGAGCCCTGATAAGGGGCCAGCGGTCCCTTGTCCTTTTATACCGACTACGCGTTTGAACTGGTGCGGCGGTACACACCTTGCCGCATCCATCTTGGGTTTGAAGAATATACCTCCTATAAAGCAACCAAGGAAGACGGTCCCTGGCTGATTGGTTACGGCAGTAAGAAGATTGGCCGCCAGACAGTTACACCGTTTACCAAGGTTAGGCGCCATGAAATTGATGAGCAGCTCAAGAAAGATCTAGAGGTCTTCTCTGAGTATGTGGCTGATCTGGTTTACATGCCACTGAATGAAAAGAAGCGTGGTGCTGTCCTAAGCTATGCAGAGAGTGTAGGTATTACTTACTTCAAGGAATGTAAGCTGCTTGAATTAATCAATAGCAACGCAAGTAAAGAGGAGATCATTAAAGAATGGTCTCCCTTTATGCGTAGAAATTATCAATCAGATCCTACCTTAAGGGATAGGAGGAGAGCTGAATTAGATCTTTATTTACAGAGTGATATTGAAGTTCCGTTGTTGGTTGAACATCAATGTGTTCTGCCCCAGTGTCTGTTGAACATTGCAGCAAACTATAACGGAACTGTCGAGCAGGTTAAAGCTATTGAATATTTAGAATCTGAACTTTTACGGTTAGACCCTGGCGGTGAAATTGTTTCTAAATTCTTTACGCTTTGGAACGAGCCGCCACGGTCGACGGGCTCCCGCTCTTCTTTCCTTGAAGCTGATCTAAAAGATCTAGAGCCTCTAAGGTACGCAAGCAGTCTAATTCCGGAGGAGTCAGAGAAATATTTACAGGAGCTTGATGCGTTTGCTCGGGTGTTGATGATTGAGGAGGTTGAGGCTCTGACTGAGTTTCTTGAGGAAACGTTTGAAGCAGACGATCCAGATACCACCGTGCCTTCAATAGATCCTGCTTAGGATTCTGTTTATCTTCGTAGCGATAGATATATTTTTGAATGTTACCTTTGCAGTAGCCACGGAAGGCCTCCTCTGTCATTGAGGATTGGATGGCATCAATACATTCCACACCACCTTTGGTGTAATGATTGGGGTGATTGACTGGATCTGACAAGGTTAACGTTTAGTGCTGGCAGAATAATAGAATGGCATTTGAGAAGAGTCAATCCTACAAGGTTGACAGTCGCTTTAAAGAAGCAAAGGAGATGCCTGACAACAATCAGGCCCTTGGTTTCTTACAAAACTATTTAGAAGCGCGGCGTTCAACCGCTAGGCTGCCTATCACACAGGAACGGAGCCAAGATGATCGGTTTGTTTTCCCTGCACAAGGCGGTACTATTCCTATCGTTGCGCTCCCTTACGAGCCACGTGGTTCTTCCAGTTTCGGTAACACTGACCGCTCTCTTGGTTACCGCAATTCCTTTCGCGCTACACCGTCTTAGTTCAAAGTACAACCTTCCCAATCGTTGAGAAGGCTTCTTCAAACTTATCCAGGCGGTTAAAGCCACCTTCCTTGGGTGGTAAGAATACAAAGAATCCCCATTTAGGGAAGTTTTCAATCTGGTAGAACGTCTTGCCGTGCAGCAACTTAGGACGTTTTGACGGAATACAGATTGGATAATCCCAGATCTGAGGAGCCGTTCTCATCACCTCTGGCGTCACCGTAAAGAACAAGGCAGCATTGACATAGCCCAGCTTCCAGTCCTTCTCCAGGCGTCTGAACCAAGCTGTAGACGGACTCTGTGCGCCAAAGCCACCGCGTAATGACCAGCGCCAGCTGCCCCTGTGTTTGTTAAAGGAGCAGCGGCCATAGGTGGGAGGGAAGCAATACACATTGCCGCGCCAGGGATCGGTGCGGTTGAGTGCATCATCCTTCTTGGTAAAGATTGTATCTGCTTTTAAGAACTCATTATTAGCATGTTCTGTTGATCCTGGATCAAGATCAACGCTACCTAAGGTGTGATAAATCAGAGGAAGATATTCAGGTGGTGTACACCAATCTTCCTCTAGTCGGTAGATGCGATAGAGCTTTTCAAAATGGTTATTTGTTGTAGCCCGCTGCCTATGCATCCTCTCCCAGTTCAGCAAATGGCAGTGGCTGATCACGCTTATAGCAGATCAGGGACATTTGCTTTTCATCCTGGAGGATAAAAACAGCCTGCTCCTTTGGGTTAATAGATTCTGCACGGGCAATGGCTTTCTGCATAATCTCAGCAGGACCATCCATTTCCCTGGAGCGGAAGTCAGACTGTGCCTGGATCAATGCTGGGACCGTCAAGTAGAACATGGAGTCCTCAGGCTTTTCAGTACCAGGAACATACACCATGGCGCCAGGACCTTCGTTGCCGTAGAACTTCTCGTAGAAGTCACACATGTCAGCACAGATTCTCTCGATCACAAGCTGTGCCATCTTCTTCTCCCCACCAGTTTTGGCTGTTGAGAGGAGACCGTTGATTAACCTTTGCCGCCTGTCGCTCATCTTTAATAAACTGCCCGAGTCCGGTTTGTTGTAGGGTTTTGCAGATCTTAGGCAGGGGTTGATAGATGACAACCATCTTTCCCATATTGCCTAGTTTCTTAATGAGCTTGCCATTCTCATCTTTGAGTTTAGCTAGCTCTTGCTGGCGTATCAAATATTCAGCTACACAACGATATCGCCGTTTTGTTGCTAAGTCAATGTCGGGAAACTTCTCACAAATGGTGGCGGGTTTCATATCACTGAAGGTAATCCTGATCTGATCAGCTAGTGATAACCCGTGAATAAGATCCGTTGTGCTGACCTCATAGCTCTTGACCAGCTCCAGGTATCGCTTAAGGTCTGGCGTTTCAAAGCTTCCCTCTGGCGGCAGGAACGGTGTAACCTGCTGAGCTAAAGAAGGTTTTAAAATCTCTTGATAGTTCTCGACCGTAACTAGATCAATATCAAGATCGGTAAAACGATAGCTCATTCATAGGGTTTGTTTTGCCATAGCCTAACAATTTTTTGCTTGCTTGCAATAGAACTGTTTCTCTTCCCACTGGCGCTGATGATCCATCATGAGAACCAGTTCGTAGTAATCCCTTATAGGCTCCATGTGCTTTAGGTCACCTGGTTTAGGCCGACCGCCATAGTTGCAAGCTTCCCATAAAGACTTTGCGAAGTTCTTCTGTTGGGTTGACATTAGTGATAACATCGTCTTAGTGGACATTGCCTTGAGCAATTCTTTAAAATCCTCAGTAAAAGGACTATGTTGATGAAGCGACCTCTTACCTACGCTGAGCTGATCTTGATCATTGCTTTGATCGTCGGTGGGTTCCAGGTGGTGCCCCATGTTTACAGGTTTATCTCCGATAGAGTAAGTATAGAAGTCAAGCTGAAGTAAAGATTAGCAATGGGCTCCAGCGCACCTAAGAGTGAAACCGTTGTTAAAGGTGGTAAACCTGTCATTGTACGGGAATACCTATCTCCTGAGTATCTAGATAAACTTACAGGTTTAGCAGATTTTTACCAGAAACGTGCGCGTTTAGCTGCCTCCACTCGTCAAGAAAACGTCAATCGTTATCTGGGTGAGTATGGTATGGCACCTGTTTATGATCCATACACAACTGGAGGCGGTGATGTTATTGAGCCTTACCGTGCTCCAGAAATTAAAGATCTTTCTGGTTTAGTAAAAACTGCAGAAGAAAGCGGTATGTTTAAACCACCAGTGATGGATAAACCTAAAAAGAAAAAAGATTCACGAGAAGCTTATTCTGATGCATTAGGTTTAACTTCTACTGGTTCAAAACCTCTTACAGATCTTGGCCGTTAACTAAAAGCTTTCTTCAATCGAGCTTTTAGTTTCTTCGATCCAGTCTTGATAAGTGTTTAGAAGTAGATCATATTCAGTATAAGGAACCATCATGACAGCTTTACCGTCACCATAAGTAATCTTATAGTGGCGGTTGTTTTCAATGATGTCATCCATGAAAACATCGAAGTTAAGCTCAAATTCTTTGAGAGTAACAGTTTTCATGGTGGCTATGCAGCTGTAATTAGGTTAGCAGATTTCTTGAAAGAATCAAGATGTTACTGAACCAAAGTCCAGCGTAGCTGTTACTGGCGACGTAATGGATCCAAAGTCAAGTGCTTCCTCTACACTTTCATTCACAAAGCGCCAGTCGGCAATGAAAGCTTCTAAAGAAATTGAGTAGGTGGTTTCTAGATAACGGATATCGTTGGTAATTAAAAAGATATAGTTTCCTTTAGGGAGCTGCGTTGCTGGATAATCAGTCCAGACGTTAGGGTTTTCTTGGTCGCCGTTTTCTACCGACGCTTCATCAATGACGTAACCTTGATCATTAATGGGCAGTTCTCGGCGATGAGTACCATCTTCTACTTTGTAGAAAGACAGTAAAGTGTTTTTATTTGTTTTCTGTGTTGTTGCAGTCTGACTGAAATTCTGGGTTACTTTGATTGCTCGTGGCGTTAATAAGTTGAATGCAAAAAATGTACTTTGTTGACGGGATAAACCGCCATGAGAGTTAGAGATATTTATCGTGCGATATATAGACGTGAGATTCCCCAGATTAACAGGGTTATTAACAGAATCTCCCAGACGTGGAGGCAGTGGATCACTACCGTAGTATGATGTGGGACCATAAGCAGTAGGCCCTGTGCCTCCAGTGGGATATGTTTCTACTGTTCCTAAGTTAACGAAACCTAGGTTAACTGGCAACGTTGTCAGAAATCTTGCCATCAGACAGATTTAAACCGGTGTATAAACCGTTAGTACGGCCACTGGCTTGATACTTTTCTTCAATGATTCTAGCGCGTTCTGGATACATACCTTCCATTTCTACAGTTTCAATCAATTCGTAGCTTAAAGATTTTTCTAGGCAGCGCAATTCCAGCTCAGCTTCTTCCTTGGTTTCAAACCAATCAGTAACATGAGCTTCTCCACCAATGGTGATGAAGCCTGCGTACTGCTTTTCTTTTGAGTGGAAGTTACTCGGGAGTACCTGACTCCGCTTCTGCATTGGTTTTTGCTCGGTCGAAGATGTTGCCATAGCTCAGATTTATGGTCGTGATCTCAGTGGGCTGAGGTACTGATGCTAACTCCTTTATACGCAGATGCAGTGGGTTGCAGCACAGAACATCACAACCTTCTTGATGGAATACGCGGTATTTCCCTGTGTAACCACGTGATAACCAGAAGGCAACCCTGGAGGCGGACTGTGTTTTGGCGGAATGAAAGGGGCTTGGCATGTACGCAACAGTCTCTTGGTTGTTGCGCCGCGTTGCTCCCATCCAAGGCCAGCACTCATTTGGTCCTTTGATATCCACCTTTAGCCAGAAGTTCCGAACTGTCCAGTAGGTATCCAGTTCAAAGTTACAAACATCAACAGTGCAGCGCCCTCTGTGGATCTCTGCTAAGCAATCTCGACATTCTCCCATGAGTCCAAAGTTGTTCCAATGAGTGGGCTCGCCGTTGCGGTGCCAGAGGCAGTACTTATTAGCAGTCTCTTGATGGATCTTCTTGACCTGGTTCTCAAATTTATTATCAGGCTTCAGGATTGAATCCAGGTTTTCACTGAGGATGCCATCAAGGTTAGCCATTGGCGTAAGCGTTCTCCGTGCAGATGCGTCTGATGACATGGTAGGGGAGTTTGTAGAACTTGCCCAACTTCTGATATGTCCACGTAGTCTTATCAGACTCACGCTTGGACCGGATTTCTGTGACCATTGCTGGATTGATATTGATTCCTTTTCTCTTGGCGTGCTCTAGCTTCACATCTTTCAACGTTCCAAAGTAGTAGTGAGACGGGTTGATGCAGTGCTGTGATTGACAGGTGTGTTTACGCACCACCACTGCCCCCTCCTCTGGCATGAACTGATTCACCAGGGCCAGTGCCAGCAGCCTGGCATCCCGTCCTTTGAACTGGGGACGGAATCGGTGCGATGTAGAGAAGTGTTTGAGGCCAGGGTGGTCCAGTTTCTTCAAGCACCAGCATGGACTCAATCCGATTCCATCTTGACACAGCTTGAGAGTAGTAGCAAAAGCAACGAGATCTTGTTCTGTTAGGTATTCATCTCTGAAAAACTGCAGGTAGTCCACAGTAGGGGAGGTTTTTGGAACACCTTGAGGATAGGGTCAAATCCCTTGCGAGTCAAGGGATTTTAAGGATTGACAAAAGAACGGACGCTTTTGCTCTTAAATCCCTATATATCTTTAGATACCGGTAGCTAGCTGTTCTAATGTATCCGTTCCAAGCACCCGTACTTATGACGGACACTTTAGAACAGCTAAAACGCCACGCCGTAGGTAATAGCGGAAATAACTGCTGAAAACGTCCGTTCCTTTGCCCCCTGGAGCAAAGTGACTGCGGGACAACGGTTTACGGGCAATCCTAAGTAGTACATTTGCTTTCCCCAACTTGGCAAGTCACTTCTATTTGAAACTTCCTGAGGCTTCTACTATCCAAAAAGAGCTAATTTATGACCAAAATAAAGGTCTGCTCCTAGATAAGGAGACTTTGCAACCTGCAACCAAGCTAGATCACCGTGGTGGTGTAGCAAAATACAGAGTTTTTGTTGCCAATGGTATATTTCCAGCAGAAAGAATTGCCTGGAGACTAGCAACAGAACAAGATCCAGGCAATTTGCATATCGGATTTAGAGATTTAAACAGGTTAAACCTCTGCTTTAGCAACTTATTCCTAACTGAAAGGAAACAAAAAGCTTTTTACTCTAGGTCTTGGGGAGCATGAGGGTACCATTCCTCGAACTGCTCAGCGTACGTCAACGCACAATGGTAAGGTTCAACGTAGCGACACATGGATCCACCTGGTGTACAAACTCTGTGCACCTGATTGTTGTGTTGATCTTCACCCAATTCAATAGTGGTACCCTTTGGAAAGGTTTGAATAACTTGCATTAGCAGATCCTGTGTCCCGGTGTTACTATTGTAAGAAAGGATTTCTACATTTAAGATGGCTCAGGGGCGGTGGGTTAATGTTCCCGGTAAAGGAAAGCGTTGGCAACAACCTAGCGGTGAGTTAATGATGACCAAACCAGGATTTGGTCCTGGGGAATTCTTCCAAACACGAGCAGGAGAAATCCTGGCGCCAATCAAAAATATTGCTTCACCTAGTGGACCACTACAAGGCTTTGCTGATTTTTTAAATCGCAATCAAATTGGTGCACGCGGTGTTAATGCACAAACGGTTCCGCAGGTAGATCAGTCTCTTCTTGGTCGTGTCCCCGCTCCTGGCACTGGCGTCAACATTCCGACTGCACCTGTAACTATTCCTGCTGGAACTGTTAATGCTGGTGCCATTGTTAAAGGTCTGACTCCTGCTGGCACTGTTGATTACACACAGGGTGATGAGTACAAGTCGCAGATGGCGCAGTACCAAAACTTGATCAAGCAAGAAAAGCAAGCAGAAGCAGAAGATCTTGGCATGAAGATCTGGATGGAGAAATATGCCAAGACTCCCATGGCCCAAGCCGGTGGTGCTATTGGTGCTTATAACCCTCTGTTAGCTGCCACATTCCCTGAAACCAAGGGTTTTGCTGGTACGTTTGCTACTCCAGAAGAGGTGCAGATGGGTGATCTCGGTACCCGTGCCCAAGGTGAGATGGGTCCAACGATGGAAACCTTAAATCCTTTGGCATCTCAGGCTGCCCAACAGGAAGCCACTGCTACGCAAGCTGACATGGCAACGACTGCTGGCATGAGTGCTGGTGATCGTGCCCGTAACTTAACTCGTGCCTTCCGCCTGGGCCTGATCTGATCATGATGATGGACAATGATTTCCCTACGAAATTAGGTGGGGACAAAAACACCATTGGTTTTCTGCAGCAGTACGTCAGCGGTATGCAGGACTACAGCCAGGCCGGTGAAGGTATTCCAGATTTAGGAGTGCGTCAGGAGTATGAACAAGAACAAGGTGGACCTTTAGTTGCACGCACGATTCGTTACACTCCACCGAACGCAATTATTAAAGCTCCGCACATTGACTCTCCTTACATGGAGCAGCTTTATGAACGGGGATTTAAACCGTTGATGCCACCTAAACCTTCTGGACCTAAGGGACCTCAACTACCAAGTTTTCTTTGATCATGCCAACACAACTCATCAAAAAATACATTGAAGAGTTTGCCCGTTGGCTACGCAATTCAGAAAGCTATGATGACTGGGATTACGGAACCGAAGTAATCCCTGGCGACAAAACTTGGTGCAAGAAATGTGAATCTTGTTCCTGTAAAATGAAAGGTAAGGATAAAGTTGATGCGTAATGTCGCAAACAAAGGCAGCATTAGTCAAAGGTTTTAGTTTAAGTAGTTCTGCACCTGATGGATCTGTCAATCTAGACAGCTCTGGACGTTTATTAGTTGGTACGTCTAGTAGCGCTCAGGGTACTTGTCGGCTTCTTATTCAAGGAAATGCAAATGGCGCAACGAATGCTGGTGGGTTGTTCATTACCAGAGGCGATTCTACTCCAGCAGATGGTGTAAACATTGGTGTTATTAACTTTGCAGACAGTGGGCATGTTCCGGCAGCAAGTATTACGGCAGTACGTGATGGAGGCACTTGGACTTCCGGAAGTAGCCAGCCAACTCTTCTAAGGTTCTCCACTACTGCGGATGGGGCGAGTTCTCCGACGGAGCGGATGAGGATTGACAAAAATGGAAATACATTGTGTTGCGGTGCAACCGTAACTAATCCTGGCGTAGGAAACACAAATACTGGATTTGTAATTGAAAACGCTGCAGATGGCGCAACGCTTCTTGCTTCTAGAGGCAGCAATGCTACTGTCTACTTAAATCGAAACAGCGATGGCACAATACAAGAGATGCGTCGCAGTGGCTCAACAGTTGGAACAATAGGTGTTACGTCTACGTCAACGTCTTACAACACCTCCTCCGATTATCGCTTAAAAGAGAACATCTCGTTGGTTTCCGACGGCATCACCCGTCTACAGCAGCTCAAACCAAGCCGATTCAACTTCATTGCCAACCCAGGCCAAACGGTTGACGGCTTCATCGCCCATGAAGTTCAAGCCGTCGTTCCCGAAGCGATCACCGGCGAGAAAGACGCTGTAGATGCTGACGGCAACCCCATCTACCAAGGCATCGACCAGTCCAAGCTCGTGCCGCTGCTGACGGCTGCACTGCAGGAAGCCATTGGTGAGATTGAATCACTGAAGGCTCGTGTTGCTGCCCTCGAAGCGTAGTAGTCCCCTTCACTAATATTTTTACAACAAGAGTCTGGCTGACATATTTTTTGTCAGCCAGACTTATTTTTGTGCAGTTACTCTTCTTTTCCTTCTGGAAGGATTGTCGGTAGATCTTTAAATTTCTGATCGGAGTTACGGATAGCAAGTCCTTTGACAAAGGGTTTGCCACCTTTACTAAAGGTACGGACCTCATCAAGACCTAATTGGTTCTTGCAGCAATCCAGTAGCAGGTTGATAAATCGTTTCTGACCCACAGCTTTCGATCCCGTGGCGTCACAGTATTCGCAGTAGCTGGGATAGAGGTGGTAGTTGCTATTGACATAGCGCTCATTGGTTTCTTTATTGCCGTTCGGAATCTTCTTACCAACAGCAGTGACGTGATCAGCTTGCACCACTTCTGATTGCAGCCATTCAATCAGGTTATTGCTGTTGAGGAGGATGTTATTACGAACGCGGCGCAGTGCTGGCACCATTTCATTGGTGTCAAGCAGGTACTGACGCATGGTTTGTTCATCCATCTCCATAACCCAGTTGACCAGACCGGGCAGGTAGTCCTTCCAGAGACCTGACACCCGGCCATGTTCAATCTTGATCATGTCCTTGGCTTCACTATTGCGCTCATATAAGGGCCTATTGAACTCAATTGTTAAGCGGCGGCGGCTCAAACCACTGGTGTTATCCGTTGTCTGAATGGGCTCGTTAGCAACTACCATGACCATGCCGGTGTACACAAATGGTTCACCGATGGGCTTGAGCTTTTCCTCATAGCGCAGGGAGTCACCACCGGTCAGTGCCTTGAAGGTCTGGGCAGAACCGCCGTAACGCTCCGAATCATTGATTAGCGTCAGGCGCTTGCCCTTGATGGAGGACAGCTCAAAGCGGCTTTGCTCCAGCTGGTTGAGGGTAGTACTGGCGTAGTTCCCGCTACCAACAAGAGCACAGCAGAGGTTGGCAAAGGTCGATTTACCCCGACCACCTGGGCCGATCACTTCAAAAAAGCGCTGGATTTCATTACCACGCCCCACTAAGCAGGCACGGAGCCAAGCCCGCAGCACATTAACCCTGGCCTCATCACCATATTGCGTGCGGTAGAGCCACTCGGTAATGGGACCGGGATCAGCCTCTGGGATGTAATCAATGTCTAGACCCCAGATGATGAAGTGATCAGGGTTGTGCTCTAGGAATTCCTTGGTGTCCAGATCGTAGACACCGTTACGGAATGCAAGACGGGAGGGATCGTCATTCCATTGGTATTCGGTGAGGTGCCCCTCCAGCAGAGCACACACATCATTAACGAGATGAGAAGTGTACCCGCCAGGGAGAGAAGTGTTTCCGAGGACAAATTGCACCTCATGCTTAAAATCTTTCGTATGATCTTGCTCATTCCATACACCGCGTTGGCGGTCATATTTCATAAACCTATCAAATCTAGGGTCATATCGCCACCCATTTTTGTTGAACATGGGTGAGATGAAGTTAGCAATCTCAGAAGCAGGCGGATTACGGGTTGCTCCTTTCTGCTTCTTCCCACCTGGCAAGGACGGTTGACCAGGAATCCGTACCAGATCTAGCTCACCATCCTCACCGAAAAGATCGTCTGGCAGTGCAACACCACCAAACAGTTCAGCAAATAGGTTGCCCTCATCATGTTCAACGGTGCCGTCGTCATCCATGGCAGCACGTTTCCTGATGGTATCAATGGAAGGAACAACAAAGCCTCCCATATCAATGTAACCATCTTCCTTTGCTTTAGCCCGAAGCGTTTTCAGACCCCTGGCGCCATCAGGGTTTGGTCCACCAGGCAGCCGCTCAAAGCTAGACCACTTGCGCTCACACGCACCGTCTTCAAATTGATCGGACTGAGCGGACCATTCAATCCACGCTTCTAGTAAGGATTCATCAATTTGGTGGAGTGACATGCCAACTGCAAGCCACTCTTCATAATCATCAGCCCGTTCTTCCGATAGTGCGGACAGGTACTCAAGGGCTTCTGCTACAACAGTTTCCTGGTGATATTTCGAGTCTGTGTCGTAGTTCAGCGTGATGCTTTGGGTAACGACAGCACCAGCTGGAGAGTTCCGTTTCCGGTAACGGCTACTGGGATATGCACGGGCAATGGCTTCATATAACCATTCCGGCATTTCCGGTAGGCGCTTGGCATATTCAAAACCACCGTGCGCTGTTGTGGAATATCCGGCTGTATCAGGGTGTGCACCCATCAATGCACCTTGACGGGATCTCCAAAGGATTTCCCATGGCGCCTTATCAACTTTAATGGTTGCTTTATCGGGCAGTTGTTGGATGCGCTCTGGCGGCACCCGAAATAACATGCGAAATTTCCCAGGTTTCCCACTGGTAATGGTCAGTGTGGGAGGAAAGATTTCATCAATTGGACCACCACCCAGCTCTTCAATGACGGGGATGGCATCTTCTCCATCCACATCAACAAAAATCAGAGCAAGGTCATTACTCCACTGTCCGCAGAGCAAACCAACACCCGTTGCCCTGCCTTCTTCTAATTCTTTACGGATTTCACTGACGGTTTTGGGGTCGCTAGTCCAGCCAGGAAGATAAGCTTTCTTCCCCTGCAAGGGAGTTAGGGGAAAATCAACCGGAATCAGATCGAGATTGATCTGACCTGGAGACAGATGCTTATGCGGGGGCTTGGGTTCTGGAGTAGCGGTCGTCACGTTGTTTTATTGCGGATCAGGGAGAAGACGACGGAGCCAGCGTAGCGGCACTTGACAGGAGTGCCCAGGAGATCCACCGTTTTTCTTCGTATCTTTAATTTACGAGGCAGACACCTGCACTTAGGCGTCGCCGTCCACCACATCCATATCAATATCAGTCTTATTTAGAGACGGCAGAATCTCAGAATAGTACTTATTTACAGCATCAAGCCACTTGTTTTTGTACTTCTCGATGGTCCCGCCCTGTACTGCAAACACTTGGGACCGCTCCCGTGTTGCCACAAAGATCATCATGATCTCAGGAACAATTCCAACGGTGTGCTCCAGTGCCATGGCGTAAGCACCCATCTGCATCATGCACTTTTGGTACTTCATGAAGCCAGCACGCTTCATTCCGTACTCACTTTTCAGGGTTTCAGGTCCTGGCCACTTACTGAAATACAGGCCATTACTGGTTTTAAGGTCACCAAGAACCACTTTTCCTTTGTACTCTGCCACGATGTCAGGAGCACCAGCCCAACCCCACGTTTCGCTCTCGTGAACACCTGGATGCCAGACTCGGGAGATACCATCACCACCCATCGTCCAAGCAAAATCATCAGGATTGGCAGGGTTTTCTGCCCAGACCACCCGATCCAGCTTGTCAAGTTTCTCGGGAAGACCTTTCCAGAAGTCATAGATCTCCTCATCATCAATCTGCGGGTTCTTATTGATACCAAGAAGGTACTCCTCCATTAAGGAGTGAACACGGGTACCACGTGCAGCTGCTGCTTCTCGTCCACCAGGATTCTTTTTTGCCCATCTTTCTAATGCTGCCTTGTTACCACCAGTTGCGGAGAGGATTGTGGTAACAGAGGGAAGCGCACCATAAGGCGTCTTGTAGTGGCGACTACCGTTAATTTCTACACGGGTATCCCCTTCGGAACGGTAATCCAAGAACTGCTCATACGATGCAGTTTTAGAGTACGGCGTATAAATCTTGCGCTCTAGTTCTTCTATTAAGCGAACGTCTGCACAAATTTCATCCAGGACAGCAGGCACAGACGCAGCTCAAGTCCCTGTAACGTAGCAAAAACCTGAGTGGTTGCAACCAATTAGAAGTGTTTGACGCCCTGCATGACCCGGCGGATATCGGGATCAATGATGCGGTGACTGAACTCAAACCGCTGGCGCACCTCATTAAAGCAGAAAAGGAAAGAATGCTTAAGATCCCACGTAATATCGCAACTTCCCCAGCTGTCGTACTGAGCACTGGAGTTAAACCAGTGAATCAACAGCTTGCCAATCCGGACATGACCCCACTCGATATCAATATCGAAGTAGGAGAGAGGTGCGTGCGTGGATTTCTTTTTCATTCCTCCGTCAACTCCGGTCTCTTAAAGCAGTTCTCAACGTTGTTGACGAACTTCAAGGACTGATAGTTCTGCACTTCCTTCTGAATCTGCTCGTGAATCACAAAGGCAGTCTTGATGGCATCTTCTGGATCCATTGCCCACCTGGAGTTAGACAGTAATCCAGTAACCAAGATGGTGATAGCCAGTTCTTGAGGGTGATTCACAAAAGATCGAAGCGAGCGGCCATTGTCAGTAAAGCTACCCAAGAGGAATGTGAGATCCGCAACGGGATTTTGTTCTCGTTCATTCATCAGGAATCTCCGCATCAGCAACACTATAAAGTGTCACATAGTCTTTTTTGATGATAGGAGTAATCAACCCTTCATTTTTAAGCGCACTCAACCGCCTGGTGACAGTCCGGTGATTACGTTCAAACTGTTTAGCAATCTTGGTGATTGGCATGAGGACCAGCAAAGAACCCTCGTACTTGGTTGACTCATCAACTAAGTACTCATAGATGGACCATGCAAGGTCATCCATAAGGTCGTTCTTAACTGGTCCCATGACAACACTAATTATGCTTTTGATTGTAGTTGCTCTGCTTCTCGACAGCGCAACACCGATTTTTTAGCCGTTTCAAGGTCCATACCCCAGCAGGGTTCCCAGTCATAATCTTCGCTGGGATAACGGTAGAGAATATGTCCCGTTACCCCGTGGCGTAAAGACTGAATGGTGTAACCCTCGAACTCAATGGAGTCTAGGATTTCCGAAGGCTTACCTTTAAAGCGTGCTTGTTTAGTGCTGCGAGCCATATGAAATGGTACTTACAGCACTAAGTTAGCAGGTTTTATTTAAGAAGCAATTATGCAGAAGCTGTCTTCTTCTCTTGCTTAGCCATACGCTTGGCCTTAGCTTCTTTCATTCGTTGCTGAAACTCGGTACGTTTTTCATCGCTCATGCCCATTTTCTTACGAGCATCAGCAAGAACTTGTTCTTTAAGAGCGCTGCGATGACGCATCATTCCAAAGCACTTTTATTGGTACTACTCTACCAAAGGTTCATGCCATCCTTCTTTTAGGTAACCGTAGTCACGAGCTTCAGTTACAGGTTTTTTATTACCGCACACATCACACTTTCCGTCATGGAAGGTAGCACAGTGTTTTGCTGGGCCGGCGTATTTTCCATCATCCCACCATAGACCCCATTGCCTACCACAGTCGGTACAAACCCACTCTGGCTGCATGAGGTCAATTAGTTTGTGTGTTTTCATTGAAAGCAGAATTCTTCCCTTCATTATATTTCTCACTTTTCTCCGTAAGATTCTTCAGCCTGCTCTGGTACAGGTTGCTGATCCACTGGAGATCCTGGGTCTGGGCTTGAGCAGCTGCTTGAATGAACTGCTCCAGTTTGTTTGTTTGCATGTTGAGCAAAGTAATTGTTTTTCCAATAGTCTTCTGGTCTATCAATAACATCGCCTTCATAGAAGATGTTTAGGTAAGGACCGCGTTCTGAAAACAAACTTTCAGCAGGGATATGCAAGAATGTTTGCAACTCAAAACAAGTAATTTCCTTGACAGTTCTACAGTAAAACTCGGGATCAGTCTTTCTTATATCATAAGTACAATATGCAACTTCAGTCAGCGTGATTTCAGGATCAATCTGTGGGTACAGATCGTGAAACCGTTGCAGCTTGTTGAGAAGTTCGGAAAGTTTCATTCTGTGTAAGGTTCATAAACTTCAAGCTGATCAAGAAACTTTTCAGCATCATTGATGGCTTGTTGATAGCCATTGACCCAATCAGTTGATGTTTCTGGCGCCCCAATGTGAGACACCAGATGAACATTCAAACGTCGGACCAACTTATCTTTAACAATCTTGATCATTGCTTTCAGGGTCTACTTTCCTGAGAATAAATGATCCATCTTCTTGATCAAGAAACTCCACAGTGTCTCCTTCCTGCCAACCCATGAGGTTCCAGAGTTCATCGGGGAAGGTAAGAACACCGTCCTCATCAACATCACAGACCCAGGACTGAGTGGTTTCATTGATTGGCTGCATCGCTAGATCCCAGGTACCGATCAAGTTCTTCTTTGAGGAGAGATCGCATTGAATCAAGCATTTCATCTTTAGTTTTGAAAGAAAGAACTTCGTACTGATCAGGAATACCGTGATCTGATTTATAACTTTGATCAACGTAATACATCAGATCCAAAGTCATACGAAACAGTTCCTGACTGGGTACTGGCGCCAAATTAAATTCAGTAATCTGATGGTTCAAATGAGCCATCATTTCAGCAATTTTGCCAGAGTGCTTGCTGAATGTGGGGAAATAGGTTTCGTAATCCCTGTAGTAGAACTCAGCAGCCATAGAAGGTACGGAAGGCCGCACCAAGATTAGCGGATGTTGTTCTTGGTTACTAGGGAGGGTAGGGAGAAAGTGTTAAGTCTTACACGAGACTCAGTTGTTCCAGTGGCGAATGACACCAGCCACAATGAAACAGTTAGTTAAGAAGTAAGTTAAGAAGATGACGGAACGGATAAGAGCAACCTGATCAGCTTCTGAGGTTGTCCGTCCTGTCTTTTCTCCGAGTGCTTTTGCCCAGAGGTGCCAGAGCTTTTGGCGACGCATGAGGGGAAGTCGGGGAGACGTTAACGGACGCCTCCAGAACCGTGAGGCCCCATCAAAGAGAGGGGGAACTCATCTAGTTTATCAGGTAGTTAATCTCTTGCGGCGCTCATACACAAAGGAGAATCCAGGAACAAGCTGGGCTGCTGCTGGCGCTGAGCCGTCATCAGTAGCAAGTGCATCACGCACCCGGTCTTTATCAGGTATATCCTCTTGCTTCACATCCACAACTGTGTTGTCTTTAATGCGCGTTACTGTTGTGGTCTTACGCAAACCAAATTCAGTCTTATCTTCCTCCTCCCAGTGTTCAAAGTTATCCACAAGACGTGGCTTAACTTTACGAATAGTAGCTTGATATTTAACGCCTGTTGGTTTGTTATCAATGAGATTCTGTTGATACGCAAACTTAACAATGGAAACCATTTTCTCTCGGTTCTTTTTCCATGCATCTAGGTTTACCTTAATCTCATCCATCTCTGTTTGCAATGCCTCGATATAAGCATCGCACTTTTTAATCATGCCGATGATGGCATCAAACTTGGACTCCTGGCGAGAAGCCAGATCATGAAGATGTTGCTCCAGCATGGCCCGCTCATCTTCGGGGATGTCGGGCATGTCCTTCAAGAAGCTGATGTGCTGGATGGATTCAGCAATCTGGATCAGGGAAAGCTTGTCAGCCATGGTGAGTAATGCGGTGGTGTGCAATCAGGACTGTTTAGAGCAGGTGCTATTCATCAGAGCACCCAGGCTATGGGAATAGGGCGATAGTTTGAAGGGAGGATCTTGAGTTAAAGCATCGGTGAAGGTTTGCCAGCAAGCTCCGGTTGGCATGTGGTTGCTGTCATAGACAGCTTTTTCTTTCCACCCACCAACAGGTAGCCACTGACCACCTGTTTTTACACCGTCATAAGTAACGCGATACAGTAACAAACCGCGACGATGATCAAAATAGTAGACACAGATTCTTGGGTTATATTCTTTATCGTTCTGCCTGGATTCAAACCGAATTGCATGAAGCAACATGTTGGCAGAACACCATTGTAAATGCTTACAAATAGGCTTGAATTTTATGTCGGTATAAGTAGAGAACTCATCAGAAAGTTCATGCCTGTGAACATGCATTTGATTCCATGATTCACAGCTGCACATTTCTTCTTTCTCCATAACAAAGTACAACTTCTGTACTCCATCACGATCCGTTTGAATTCGAGGCGGGCGTCCCAGCAAAGGCTCCAGCGCATCAATTGCTTGGGACGGACCGTAATCCAAGGCTGCAACAGGTGTTCCTTGCCAGGGGCGGCTGCTCAATGCCTGGCTCCAGACCTTGTAATCAAAGTAGGAAGGGGTACGCGTGCGGTGCTCCCAAAAATTTTTGAGGATTTTTGCCCGCTCTATATAGAGTTGGGTGTCTGCTAGATCCAGACAAACCAAATCATCCTGGAGTGAGATGGATTGAATATCAGTAGCCTGTAAAACTTTGAACTTATCTGGATCTTCTTGATAGAGCGTGTCAATAATTCTTCTGCGTCCATACACAAGACGCTGAGCATCGGAAAGCAGCGCTTCGGTTACGGTCATTACGGTCAGGTGGTGTGTGCAGGAGCAGTTTTAAGACTTACTCCAGGTCTAGAAGGTCATGCTTTTCCTTGCCCCCTGTACTTTTTGCTGTTCTTAAACGAGCCACGCTTGCGCCGGCCATGGCCAATAGAAGTCCGTTTAGGCACAGACTCCTTGTGAATGGTGCCGCTGAAAGATTTCTTTGCCATTGTAGCAAGAGCTGAAAACCCAGATCCAGTCTAGGTTTTCAGTTGTTGCCGTCAAGCTTTAGATCGGGATTCGTAGCCAGCCCCCTGACCAGGAGCTTTACCATCACGGTATTGTTTGCGCCAACGGCGATCAGATGCTTCATCTACAGCTTTGTTCATCATTCCTTTAATACTTTCTCCAGCTGTTAAACGATCACCAAGTTCAACAGTGCCACCTTGTCCAACATCTTTAACAGCTCCGTAGCGAGTAGCTGCTCGTTTTTCTTGGCGTTTCTGAATTTTCTTGAAAGGATCTAAACTTGCATCAATGATTTCTTGACTAGCACCACGGCTAGACAGCAGTTCACTGATGCGGGACATCCTGGATTCACGCTTAGCCAGAGTACTTGCATCTCTTGTCAACTGTTCTTGAGCCTGGAGATAACCACGGTTGGCTAAGTAAGGAATGAAAGTGGCTTCACGAACAGCAGCTAAACCTTGACGAGCTTCTTGTTCTGCTTCTGGAGTAGCAAAACCTGTTTGCCTTTGCTGGCGGAACAATGCTTCAGCTTTTTTGTAAGGTTCTTCATAAGCTGCATAATTAGCAGCACGTTGCTCACTAAATTTATTAACAGCAGCTTGAGAAGCTTTTAGTACAGCGCGAGAGTCACCTGCTCCTTGCAACTGTTTAGCAAGAGCTAAAGGATCAGGTAATGCTCCGTACTTCTCAAAAGAACGTGGCAACTGACCAACTACTGAATTACCAGCTGCTTGAGAGTAGAACTGACCATAAGGGTTCTTCTCAGGATCAGCCAAGTATTTGTCAAGGAACTGCTGAGACAGTGACTTGGTAGGAGTAGTTGGTGCAGTATCAGCCACAGTTGTTATAGTCTATGTGTTATAGAAAATAGTCTAGCAAGACGTTAATTAAATTCCAAGCTCTTTACGAGCAAGTGGACCAACGCTACCAATGGTTAAAGCAATACGGCGAATATCTCCTTCGCTTTCGCCCCGGTTACGCATTTCAAGCAGATCTTTCATACCAAAAACATTTGCGCTATTACCAAACCGAGCAAATTCTTTAGTGTAGAAATCCTTAGTTGCTTGCTTAGAGTCACGAGCACCTGGAATGCCGGCGGTTTGTGCTAAACGGAAGCTTTCATCTAACGCCTTTTGACGATCCTCCATCCCTGGAGTAAGAGTATCCATTGCAATCTGCTTCTTCTGCTCGTTTAACTGGCGTGCACGTGCCACATTTAAAGCATCACTACCATAACGATCTATTTCTAGTGGAGTAACGCCTTGCTTTGTCATTGCAGTAGAGACGTCACGTTGGGCAAGCTTATCCCTTTCGTACATAGATCCAGCAGTAGAACCATACTTATCTTTATATTCCTGAGGAATAGAAGCATTGTACTGACGCTCTCTTTTCTTTTCGCGTCGTTCCTGGCGGCGCTCTCTACGTTCTTTACCAGACTCTTGATCGTTTTTACCGATATAACGGTTTAGAAAACTTTTGGGATCTGCTTTAGGGATTGCCACAGTTGCTAGTGGATCAGAATATAAAGATAGTCTAACTCAAACTTTACTTCGCATGTTTAATGCTTAGACTAAACATTATGCCATGTCAAGATGTCTGGCTTTGAGCTGATTGAGTTTAAGTTCAATCCTGATGATTTTAACCTGTCATTAGAAGATGAGTTCTTGCTTACGAAGCTGACAAAAGAAATAGAAGCAGTTGACGATCCGATTGTTCTGAAGTCTGCAGCTCTGAAGCTATTGCAACTCTCGGTTCAACGTCAAGCAGTAATTAGAAGTTTGATTACACGGCTTGCCAACCTGGAGGCTGATGTGATCAAAACCTACTACGAAGAATAAAAAACCGCCCCCGAAGGAGCGGCTGAACATTCCAGAAGCAGTCTAGATCAGAGTTCGATCTCTCCGGTCTCAGGATCCCGTGCGCCGGTCAGCACACGAGCACTGGAGCCAGAGGATTCAACAGGAGGCAGGGAGAAATCCAGGCCAGGCTTGATGGCGTGGTAGCCAATCTCCTTCTCACATTGCTGGAAGAAGGACTTGGCATACACCTCAGGCGGACAAGTCTCCCACACTTCCTCAATGAAGTCGATATCATCCTCACCCTTAGGGAAGAAAGACTCGATGTTCTTGACCGTGGGGACAACCCATTGCTTGGGGAATGCAATCCAGCTCTTGTTGTTCTCACCATAGAGCTGAGAACCAAAGGTGGGAGTAAAGATTGCAGCAGCTGCTTGCTTGGGGTCAAAGCCAGCGCCACCTTTCAGCCCAGCAAATTCAGCAAACGCAGACTCCAGCTGCTCGATGAAAGTGCCGTAAGCATCGGTAAACAGGTTGGAAGCACCACCGTGGATGGAAAGGAGCAGCGGCTTCTTGTGAACCGGAGTGCCCTTCTCATCAACAAGGAAGATCAGAACAAGACGACGACGCTTGTAGGGCGAAGGCTTGTTGGGATTCTTCTCCTGCCAATCGTCATAGAGAAACGAATCACGAGGATAGATTCCTTCGATGCCACCCTTCTCGGAATTCTCGATAAAGGTGACATCTTTCCTGAAACCGCAGTGCAGCACTACCATGCGGGGAGTCTTAAAGAAGATTCCTTTGTTGCTGTCACCGTTGTTATAGGTGTGCTCGTACTCCTCAGCATCAGGGAATTGATCGGGAGCACCAGTCCAACCAATACGGGCCAGCACAGTGTCCTTCAGAAAGAGGCCGCACTGGCTCTTGTCATTCAGGATCTGGCAGTTGCAGAAGTCACGCAGGACACCCTGGTACTTCTCAGTATTGAGATAGCGGTTCAGAATTGAAGTCATTTCAGTTTGTTCAGAGCAGTCGGTTTGTTTAGATGGTCCTCAGAACAGGAGTTGCACCTGCACAACGGGTTGGCTCCGCTGGCGCTGACCTGAGGATAAAAAGGTTGCAGTGTGACCCGCAACCCTTGGTTCTTCGCCTCCCCTACCTTAGCTAAGGCAGATGGATTGAATTCATTGTTACGTATTACTTTTTCTTATGATTCACTAGATGGATTGAGTTGCTGTTCACGAGCTGCCCAGAATATATCTGCAACAATGTATGAAGCTCTTGCAAGCGTTGCGAGTGCCTTTGCATAATCTTCATCATTACTTTTGCATTGTTCCATAGTTGTAACTACATTATCCATATAAAACTCGTAAGCAATAGCATCTCTTAAAGAAAGACAATCCTGTCCTGTAAGTTCAAATTGAGGAGGCATGGCAATCAGAAAGGAACATCATCAGTTGTTACACCAGCGGGCACATCCTGCTGGAGAGGAGGCAGTTGCACAGCAGACTGGTAAGGCTCAGCTGTGACAGCTGCTGGCGACTCAAACCGATTGCCAGTGTTAATGGCCCGCAGTTCATTCTGCTCTTCCTTCTTCTTGTTCTTACCAAAGAAGGCATAGGTACCACTTTTGACGCGAACCTGGTACATGCCACGCTGCTGACCATCCTGTGTCGTCCAGGTGTTGTAGCGGAGCACGCCACTGACAGCAATCTGCCGTCCCACGTGGAGGTTTGCAGTCATGCGCTTAGCGTCATCACCCCAGGCTTCCATGCGGAAGGCAAGGCTGTCATCCCAGGTGTGACCAAGGATCTGCTGCGCTGGGGCTGAGCACATTAGCGAGAAAGTAAACAAATCTTCTTTGTTTTGTTCTGGAATAAATCCAACACCACCAGCAAGATTAACCTGGTTAACAGTTAAGTTAGGTGGTGCAATTTGGAATACTTGATTAGGAACCAAGTACATCTTGTAGTCTTGACGATTGGGATACAAACGACCGCCAACTAACAATGTTGCACCAGGTTGGAATACATCAAAGGTTTCACCTGCTGCTTTGTTAGGTACAACCAGCAGAGGAACTTGTGCTCCTGAATTACCTACTTTAGGAAGATTGATTTGCACAAAACGCAAACCATTATCCATGAATTTCTCACCGGCGTAGATACCAGTAGCAAGCAGAGTGTTCATGATTAGGAAGTGGGATCAATGGTGTGGTACTCTACCCCGGCTTCAGCAAGAATTTTGCTGGCCAAGATAAAGTTTTCTAACCAACGCTCAGGGACTTGGGCACCGCCATCCACATAGATGGCGTTAATACCTGCGTTGATAAGTACAGCAGCACAGCGAGAGCATGGATTGAAAGTAATGTAAGCGTTAGCGCCTTCAGTACTGACACCATGAAGTGCAGCTGTTGTGACTGCATTAACCTCAGCATGAACAGTGATTTCATACTTTTGCTCACGATCAATGAGTCGGTTTAGGTCATCACTAATGTTCTTAGGAAACCCGTTATATCCAACACTTAAAACCTTTTTGTTGTTAGTCAGTACGCAACCAACTTGAGTGGATGGATCCTTACTCCAGCTGGCAACTTGCCTAGCTAGCAAGGTAAAACGCTGGTGCCATTTGTGCTCCTCAGGGTTCATACCTGTTTCGCAAAGGCTGCTTCGAGTCGATCCAAGATGGCATCTTCGATAGCCACCTGGCGTGTAATTAAGACTGAGATGAGAGCACTGAGATCATCACTCATATCTTGAAGTTCCTCCATGGACATGTCGTACAGGGAGGCTTTGATAGCGCTGATGCGTTGGGGTTCCATGAGAAGGTGGGCACCGGAACTACTGTACTGACTTCTCGTAGAATGACAAGTAGAAGATAGTATTAAAATGGCTCAGGCCAAGAACAAAAAATCCGCTGCTACTGCTAAGCAAAATGCTAAACAGAACAGCGGTAATGCAAACGCCCGTAAAGCCAAGAATGGCGGAAAGAAAAAGTAATGCCTTTATCTAGTTTTTTTCGAAAAGCAGGACAAGTTTGGAGCCAAGCAGACAGTGCTTTAGGTGGCTGGCTTCCTGGCGGTGGAACTGCCTCCCCGCTAACACGCGCAAAACAAGAAGGTGAACGTGAGCTTGCTAGACGGCGTCAAGAAAGTTTAGCAAGACAAAGTGCTAGCTATGATTATCAAGGAAAACCAGGGCGTTTTGCTGGTCAAGGTCAGGCATTGAATGCGCTTAGAGCAATTACACAAGCAGGCGCCAATCCTGTTGGTGTGGTCTTAAGTAATCCAAAAGAAATACAAAAAGTATCAGAATATTACGCAGCTAATCCGGACATTCAAAATGAATATGATCTAAATACCAACATGTTCCTTCGGTATTTATCTGGAACTGGTGCCGATAATTTACAAATTCCACAAACAGTTGGGCGTCAACTTTATGCAGATATAAAACAAAATAAAGAAAAATATTCTGATCCTGCTTTCATGCAAAGCGCTTTAAGTGAACCAGGACAACGACCTTGGTATGGAGAAAAACTTAAAGAAGGCTATGTTCCTTTATATTATGCATCGGGAGATGTAGGGCCAGAAACAGTTTTACAAAGACGCTTTGGAGATGCAACTCCATCAGAACAAAAATCTGCATACAAAGCTATGCATACTGGCACTACTGGTGAACAGTGGCAATTACGCAACTCACTAGGAAGCGTCTGGGTAGAGCCTACAATAACAGATAGTAAATATACAATCAAAGATGAAACATATAACTTTGGTTATGCACCTAAAAATAAAGGAGGATTTCTAACTGATACAAGTTTTTGGAAACGTCCACTTTTCATGCCTGTTAGCCCTGACATGATTGGTCGCGGCATCGTAACCCAAGGATATGGCAAACCTTATAAGTATAATTTAGATGTTGATTCAGCTGGAAACGTAAAAGTTAATCCTCAGTGAGTCTCTTGCCAGTTCCTTCCTGTCCTAGCCTCACCTGTCAGTGGACATTTTAACTGGAAGTACTCACCGGATTTACGGAAAGAATCAATAGCAAGCTTGGTATAAAGATCAACGTACTCAGGTTTAACTAGAGCCTGATATTCATCATGCACGTGTGCAACAAATCCCCAGTCTTTTGCAAAGACTAATCCTTCATTAGTTAAATCATTATAAAGAATTGTTGTTGCTTTCTTTACCGCGATTGCGCCCGTGGATTGGAGGAGCTGGTTGAGGGCTGAATGTTTAGAGCGAATCTGTAGCCGTCTGCCATCAATACCAGTAAGATAACCGCGTTGCGTAATGCGTTCGTCGATGAGATCTTTAAGCTTCTTGATAGCAGGTAGATTCCGATAGAAAGTATCAATGGTTTTCTTACCCTGCTTGTATTGGGTATCTTCACTTTCGTCAGGAGATATAATGGATCCAGTCTTTTTTGCACCGCCACCATACAAGATGCAATAAATAAGCCGCTTCGATAGATCACGGGTAGCCTTGCTGATCTCACCAACACCATCGTAGATCCCGAAGAGTTTGGCATTGTATGTGTGGATATCAAAACCCTCGGTGCTGACTAGCCTGGCGTACTCACCATCATCAAAGTAAGCAAGCCAGGAACCTAGCGCCCGGAGTTCGAGTCCAGAAGCATCAGCACCAACCAGCAGCCAACCATCAGGAGCATAAAACAGAGCCCTGCACTCAGCTCCAAAAGCGTGACCAACACTGGGGACTTGGGCCATGTTGGGACGTTTGTGGCTGCATCGGCCGCTAATGCAAGCATTAGTAATAACTTCGCCATGAATACGGCCATCGTTATAAATCCTGCAGTGCTTCAGCCATGCTTCCTTCCCTTCAGCAATTTGACCAAGCCTTTTATTAAAGAGTTGGTACTCAGCAAGGAGCTTGGCTTCTGGATATTTCTGACCAAGAAACTCCAGAACATCATCATCCACTTTTGGCTTGCCTTTCTCCGTGGATTCAAACGTAATCTCAGGGTACTTAGCTCGTAGACGCTGCGAGATCTGTGTCCTGGAGGCAGGATTGAATACTGTAATCTCTGTTTTAAGTTGTTTGCCAGTCTTTTCCGACCAGCGTTCCTTCTCGATTGGCGGGAAGGTTGCTTGGAGTTCATCTTCAAGCTCAGAGCGTCGAGCTTTGAGCGTGTTGACCAACGCATAGGCTGCCTTTTCATTGAAGGGAAACCCAAATGTTTCCTGCTGTGCCATGACTAGAGCAAACTCATGCTCTAGTTCCAGACACCTGGAGTCCAGATCTTGACAGGAAAGATATTCATATAGTCTAGTCGATACTTCTACGTCACCTTCACAATATGTTTGCATTGTAGGTGTCCATCTTTCCCACACATCTTCTACTTCATCATTATCTTTTTTACTCTCTTCTTTGAAATTAATCTTACTAACACCGAGGCGTTCACCCCAGGCTGCCAAGCTGTGGCGCCCAAAGTATTTACGTGGGATATGTGAGAACTTAGCAGCATCAACAGGCTCTAATTCAGGCCACATGACTCTGCTAACAACTAACGTATCGTAATACTGAACATCAGGTCTAAGTTGAAAACCTGGATATATTTTTCTCAGGGCTGGTAGATCAAACTTAATAATGTTATGACCAACAAGTAACGTTGCTTCTTTTATAAAATCAAGAGCTGTTTCTAAGCTGTGATGACCTGGTTGATCTGCACAGCTAATTAAGTTACCAGTATCAACATTACGTAGCACAATGCAATGGATTGTGTCCATTACTGGCAACAACCCATTGCTCTCAAGGTCCAATACCAATCTCATAAGGAGATCACCTTAGAAAAATTTCTTATAAAGCCGAGCCACATTAACAATCTCAAGGTCACCTGTCATCTCTTTATTCTGAAGCCTTTGTGAAACATTTTTAGCTTCAGTCAAATCCGGCAGGCACACTGCTTTGTTGAGTACCTTTGTACTGTCCACATCTTGCAGCATCACACCGTCTTTCCCTGGTGTCAAACACAACACCTGGGAGAGATCATAGTTACAGAGCACGTAACCGCGTTGCATTTCACCCCTCCATTTGATGAGGAATGGCACGCATCAGAAAAATATCCAGTGCAATATGCAGAAGCATCGGTGCCATGATCAGTGACTTGTTAGGAAGACCACCGAAAAGGGAAGCAAGTTTGTCAGAAAGATCTGTCTTATGAAGTTCCTGGAATTCAATCGACAGCATATGCGCTATGCTGAGCAGGAAATCTTCTAGATCTTCATCAGGACTTTTCAGCTTCTCAACAATCTCCCATAGTTCGGGATCTTGTTGGATAGCGATGATAAGATCGTCCACGCCATGACCTATAAAGTATGCCGCAAGCGTAGCACTACTACGTTTAAAATCAATGATCAGTATTGCAAACTCTTCCTAACGCCAGAGTTTTGCTTTACTGGTGATCATTGGGTATGGCGTGTCGCTTATGCCATCAGCAAATCAAAGCGGCAACTTAATGATTGGTACCGAAATAAAAAGAACAAACGTGCTAGCAATATGCGCAGCCACCTAACAGGTAAAGGTGGATTCAAATCAATTAACCAAGGCTTTAAGCACCTATTGGTAGCACGTTGGCAACTGGAACCTGGCGACTGCTTGTATTTGGATTGCACCTCGCGGCATCCAGAAAAGCAATTCAAGGCATGGTCCAGGTGGTTGGCGTACCACCCGGACTGGTCAGTGGATTGGGAAGCCTTGAAGTTTTGGTGGCACAGACCGCCATATGCAGCTGAACCGTTATATGAACTGGGGAAAATTATTGGAGTGGTTCCGGCAGATCCTCTAGCCCCTGCGGTGGACGCTGGATATTTTGAATGTTTTCTGTTCCATCCTCATCCTGGAGTCCTTGAAGATATGCTTCAATCCAAGGTTGAAACAGACTGTCAATCAAACCAGGCTCAACAACATTACAAAGTTGATAATAACCAGAACGAAGAGAATCAAGAGAGTCAGAATCGCCTACCTGAAGAAGGTGATCAAACATAGCAGCAAGCCAACGGTTGGGCTCGCGCCTGGGGTCTAGCAGGTTGCTCATATCCGATTGTGGGGCTCAGCATCTGAAAGGATACTCGCCACTATAAAGGATAGGTTGACAATAACAAGGTAACCAACTGGAAGATTAAAGTTAAATAAGAAGATGATATTGATGAGAACCCAGATCAGAAAGATAGTTGTAGAGATCATTCAATTTCAATGATGACTCGACGCAAACAACCACGGTTGTCACGTTGAGCGTAAACAACAAATTCTCCATCTCCTGTTTCAGTATCCACAGAAGTAAACAGATTCCAATGAGGAAGCTGAACAGTATCTGCATCCGATACTTCGAGATGAGATGGATCAACAAGAGCGATTGAACCGGAATCACAGGCAACTGTCCCTATGATTTTTGGTTTGCATAATACGGCCATGGTGAGGTTCTTGTAAAGCGCATAGAACCTATTATAGGATGGGGCCGTAGAAGAACCACGGCAGGCCCTGGGGAGCAGAAGTTTTTGTGGTTTCCTTCTGCTGGTAAGTGAACAGCCCTGCCGTGTAGCTATCGGTGGGGCTGCGCCCCTACAAAAATTTTTAACAGAAGAGGATCCCGTTCACGGGTTTTAAATGAGGGTCGGCCCCCATTCCTCTTTCTGCTTCATCGTTGACATCACAGCTTCCACTCTGTGATATCAGGTATCCAGTTACGCCTGAAAGTAACTGGACGTTCTCGTGGCCACGAGGGTCTGATCAGAACCAAAAAAATTATAAAGGATTAACGAACAATTGTCGAGCCACGGAACTGATCACGACTCATGCGCATCACGACTTGATCGCCGTGTTCTGGAACTTCTGATGGCCCCTGGTGCACAAGCACATCCCAGATGGTGCGGTTGAGATCAAACAACTGGTGGCAGTACCGAATAATAAGTTTCTCTTTATCCTGTCCTACCTTATACTTCAAAACTTTTTTGTGAATACCCATCGGAACATCTTCATCTTCTTTTGAGTAACAGGCAACCCAATAACTAGCAGTGCGTGTGGGTTGCGTTGAGCTGACAAAACCTTTCATCAATGGTAGAGTTTCGTTGCCTTTTGATTTACTTCATGAGGCGTTACCCGCACTTCAGAAGCGGTTAGAGCCAGGCCTCGTGAAGCCTGGCTTGATCTGAACTCAGACAGCAGCCAGCATCTTAGCTTCCACTGGAGCTGGCCCTGTCGTGAGGTATTCATCAGTGGTCTTAATGATCTCCTCGTAGGCACGGAAGATCCGATCACCTGACTTCAAAAGATCTGCAACGACATCATCAGACGCAGTGTTGTGATGAACAATGTACTGAAAGCTGCGACAACCAAGATCCACGCCGTAATGAGAACAAACCAGATAAGCAACTGACTCAGCTTCCAGTTCTTTGATGGAGGAGGAGTCATGTTCCTGGTACTCATCACGGTTGTGGAGGATGGCGTGACCCAGCTCATGGGCCATGACACTGACAGCAGTGATCTCATTCAGTTCTGAACTGATCTCAATCTTGCTGGCCCGCCCTTGATTGGCAAACCAGCAGCGGCCTAGCGCAGCACCAAGATCAGCTGCAGAACAACGCTGCACCTCAACGCTACGGCGCTTAGCAACGGCAACCATACCATCCATGACATGGGAGGAGATGTTTCCCTCTAGCTGTGCCATCATGCCAGTGGTGTCTGGTTCAGGGATTGGATCTCCCTCTGTTTGATGATGGTCATAGACCTTCACCCCACGAAAGCGAATTGGCACTTGCTCAGGCGTTCCATCCGCACGACAAAGGACTTGTCCATTCTCGTCCGTCTTCTTAATGAGTACTGGAGCAAGGATCCAGATGGGATTGGTGAACTCACCTTTCTTAAGTTGCCGATTGAACTTGTCGTTCCACTTCCTGGCGCCAGCAACAAATGGACTAAACGCCCATCCACGCTTGTGTTGCGCCATCATAATCAACAACTTATTGTTGAAACTATAGTCATGTATGCACCGAATAGCAGAAAGAAAACCAGTCCAATCTTTAGAATCAAGAACAGATTGAATGCCATCCTTCAAAGCTTCAAGAGCTTTCTCAGGAACTTTGGGTAGTTTGTTGTCCATCGTGGTGTGTGCAAATACAACAAAGCTGGGACTTACCCTTGCGGTGCCCAGGTAATTAAATGTTATTAATCTTTATACTTTATCTTTTAGATGGTCCATTCTTCAGAGCCACCTAGAGCTTCTGCAATCGTAGGAAACTGACCACAGAAGATCTTCTTAGCATCTTTTGCAATTTGCATATGCTCCATCTGCGTTCCGTGCTTTTCGCGCAGAGCAATATAAGTAATCCATGAACGCAAGGAGCCATTCATATAAATACGGGTAGGAGATGCAAGCGGAAGAATGTTACGTGCACATTCTTTTGCTACACCAGAACTCACCATCTCTTTATACAGATGCTCAGCTTCTTCAAAGAGAGTACTGATGCGCCGGTAATATTGACCGGTCATCTCTGCATCAAGATCATCAACAGAGTTCTGCCTATTTTTTGTATCCTGGCGACGCAAGTGCGGCACGTAAGTTGAACCTAACAGATTGATATCTGCATAGCGCTGACTAAATTCTTGAAAGGAAAATGAACGGTGACGGATGATCTGGGCTGAGATTGCACGAGTTGTATGAATCTCTATACACATGTTTGCCATTTCAAATGGCGACCAATGAGCATGTTTGATTAAGTAACGGAGCAACTTAGGAGCAGTCTCCATGTTGTTCTCATTGGCTGGCGCTGAAACGCGTGCCATCTTAGTGATCAGTGCTTCAGCATCTGGTGTAGCCCAAACAAGTTCAACAATGCTCATTGGTTCATTCCTTCGTTGTTACCTAGCTTACAGGGTTAGTCAACATTCTTCATGCTCAAACACCAGCCGCTGACTGGCGTGATCACTGGGGCGTACTGCTCCATCCCAGAGAACCTGAATCCACTTGCGTTTGTAACCTTTGCCATCTTCTTTAATGAAGATGCCCTTCACTTCTCCTAACCGTGGAGCAAACACTTGGTGTGGTTTGTTGTTAGAAAGAGGACCAGCCATTCCTTTCTTGTTGTACTTAACACGGTCACCAACTTTAAACTCACGCTTAGCGTTGCCGCTCATGATTGAAAAGTGATAAGTGGGTCTGACTACTGGGCAGGGCGCAAACATCTGGACACATCGCCAGGTTGCGTTAGCACTTGACCGCCATTGGCAGCACACCTGGCTTCAATGCGATCATTGGCAGACTGCAGAAGAAATACGTATCCGACCACAAGGGTAAGGATTGCGAGTGTGGCAAGAAAGTAATTACGCATAGAAGTGATGTTGACTAATCGGGCAGGGATTCAAGAGCTTGCTTAATGGTTTCCAGATCTTGGTGAAACTCTCTGGTGTCATCAGCCCCTGTGGCTATGGCATAGAGGGCTCCTAACGCCTGCTCCTTCAAGCTCGGCGGCTTGGGGCGGCGCACGGAGCGCAGCCAATCAGCTTGGTTGGGTCCAAGAACCATTCGCAGGTCCGCACAGCACGCCTCCAGCTCCTGATCAGCGCCCCAGCGGGCAGCATTGAGGTAGCCGTGCTGACTGCCTACCCATTCTCGTAACAGCTCAGGCGGAGGAGTAATCGGATGATTGTTGTCAGTCATGAGAAAGAGAAGTGTGTAGATCTACTCAGTCAATGCATAGTGATCCTGACGGATTTTGTCGTACTCTTCTTCTAAACAAATTCGCATCTGTGAATGTTCAGAAGGACTTTTCAATCCGTCCCACAAGATGCTGACGTAGCACACCCTGCTGGTGCGGCCATTGCTTGAAGTCAACACCTTGATGGTGTTGCCAACTACAACACCACGGCGGTGACCTGTGTACTTTTTAACAATCTCCCGTGCTTCTTTGCGGATAGCAGAGATGAGGGATGCTTTTGGGCGCTCTGCTACCCGATCACCCGGCTGAAACTTCGGTTGAATCGTCGCTGGCTTCCGTGACATTGGGAGGGAGATCCAAGCTCTCCATGTAGTTGCGCATCATGGTAGCAAAACTTTCATCGGTGAAATCTTTAATAAAGTTGTACTCAGGATGAGTCTCCTCATCCCATTCAAAAGAAAAAACGCCGGTCTCATCGTCAAAGGTAACGGTGAGACCTGCATCAGTGGAGGTTTCCATAGCAACAATGAATGTTGCTTTATCTTACTGTTGCTCAGTAATACCAATGGCTTGCTGTAAACACCGCTCATACACCTGGCGCTCACCAGGTTCTAGGTTGGCATTGAACGGTGAGACCGTCTGTCCCACGTGGAGCATCCCCATGTTGAGGGTAAGCAAAGAGGTTAGCCATGGCTTCTCGTTGCGTTCAGCAAACACAAGGAAAGCGCTGCGCTTGAGCACTCGCTCGTCATAGCCAGCTGAACCAACGCAGTTACGGACTGCTTTACCCCAGCGGATGACCTCGTGATTGGTGGAAGGCTGGAACATACGGATGGTTCCAAGCTCTGTTTCAAAAGTAATTGGTTCTGGAATCAAATCTGTTGGTAGATTCTTCATCTGGTTATCCATCTGAAGAGTGATGCCAACGTAATGATCATGAACCTCCTGGAGACGCCAGCGCTTAGGTTTTTTGAGATACTCAGGATTGGGATTACTTAGGTAATCAATTCGTTCTCTAGCTTTAATCAACATTTCCATTGTGTCGCGGATGGTAGTGTCATAGTCACGCTTCTGTTTAATTTCTACTTCTTCAAGGATCCAATTGATAAACATTTGTGGTGTAACTTTAGAAGTAAACCACTGCATAAATTTAGATCTAAATCCAATTCTTACACGTGTAATTCGATCAAAGATTGCCCAAGTAGACCAATGAGAAGAAAAATGATATTGACTTAGTTGAGTATAAAGATTAATGGAACGATCATACTCATCAGGAAATACAGTAAGAAACAAATAAATGTAACTTAGTTTATGAACAAGAGACTGAGGATTAATATATCCAGTTAATACTTTTTCCTCTAAACACTTAGCTTCTTTTCTTACTTCGTTCTGGTAAAACTTACTATTAATGATGGTGCTATTTGTTTTAAGATCAATCATGCACTCAGTCATAGCGTGCATTCTCTGTTTTGATAACCACTGAGCAGGATAAAAAGATTGCTCATCTTTAGCAGAGAAAAACATCTCATAAAAGAATTTAGTAATACCGTACATATTTAATTTACCTGTTACATGTAAAGCTCTATTGATTTCAGGCAATTCAACTTGATTACAGACAGCAGATATAAAACAAGAGACTGCTTCATAACGTTCTTGTTCTGCTTTATATCTAACAGTAAAAGGATTATCTTGAGCTTTATTTAAAGCTTTCAATGATTGATCAGCACGGAATTCGTGGTACTCATCATCTAGATCTGATTCATCCCATGTTCTAAATATGATGGGACAATCTTTATCACCAACCTTCCAGCAATACCAGATCTCTTGTTTAGTTTGTGAACACTTATCCCATGCAACGAGATAACGAGTAAGCATGGGATTTACATTGCTGCGTACCGTGTGATAACGCATCGGAGCAGGGCGAAAGCAGAACTCTTCGTAGATCTCATGGATCTCATCTACTGTGAGATCAAAGAAGATGTCAGGACAAGGGAAGGCTAGCTTTGTTCTGCGCTTGAGCCTGGTGCTGGCTTCTTTTGGTTCCTTCTTGGGTTTGATTTGTTTGAGGGTCTGGTCATAATCAACCAGTTTGTTTGCAAGTTCAGTGGGAAGACGGAATTCCATGGTGTGAAATGTGCAAAGAAAAAGCCCTCACTAGGAGGGCAGTGTGTTTTTGATCCAGGTGCGAACTGTTGTCTCACCCATATCCAATTGTTTAGCGATGGCCTTATAGGTCAGGCCTTCCTTCCGCAGCTGGTGACAAATCTGTAACCGCACATCAGGAGAAGTGTTCCTAACGTAATCCGTAACCACTGCATCATCAACATCTGTAAAGAGTGGATGAACAGCAGCCTTTGGTTTTGGTTTAGGAAGAGGCTTTAGCTTTGGAAGGTGGACTTCTAAGACACCGGTGATGCGGATGGAGCGTGCACCAGGGTTTAAGCGTAATGCTTTGTCCTGAGCATCGACTCCATCCTTTGCTTTGATCTTAGAAGCTACAGGCTTTCCATCACCAAATTGGATCAAGATGCTGTAAGTCTTTTCCATTAGATCTTGACGTGCTTCCAGCTGACGTTATCAATAACGTTCTTCACCGTAGCGGGATGAACGTTATAAGCCTTAGCAATTTCTAAGCAGAGAGCGTGGCGTGTGCGGAAGCTCTTGATAAACTTCGGATCGCTGATCATGAGACGGATTTCACGAACTGCTTGTTCGTTGAGCTTGGCCATGCCGTTCAGCTCACCAACACGCTTATCGCCACCAGGTAGGTGAAGCCCTTTCAATCGAGACGGACCCTTGACAGTTGTTGCTGCCACCTGGGGAAGAACCTGACGCAGAGGAGCAGTGATTCGGATCTTCTCTTCACCACGTTGAGCGGTGAGGATCAGCTGTCCATCCTGCACATCAATGCTCGGAGTGTCAGCGTCGGAGAGTTCAAGCAGTTGAACAGGCTGGAAATTAAATGGAGACATGGTGGGTGTGCAAATGAGGTTGCGCCGTTTGCTTGCGCATACTAGCGGGACTTGACTAGACTGACAACGCAGCTTCAGAAAGGAATCCTGAAGGCTGTGTGTGCAAAGCAGATTCTGGACTGGGGTGGTGCCCGGTCCATTTTTTTATCTATGGGATGGTACATATGTATTTAGTTAGGTGTTATTGGTATAGTTATTACTTTGTATATATCTAATATTCTTACGTGGCGGTGGGCCGTTCTCCAAGAGAAGCTTTTCTAAATTTATTTGCAAAATAAAATGAAGCTACGCAGCAGTACTGGTAGCTTGATCAAATGGATTCAATTGTTTATCGTATTATTTATATTGTCTTAATGATTCTCTTGGTTAGTTGTTCAGCAGTCGCTGCGAGTTAGATCTCTTTTGTAATCATAAAGACCACGGAAGAAACAACCAGTGACAAACCTTTGAAAATCTGTTTCATCTCGGACAATACCGAGACCTTTAAGCGTTGTTAGCAAGCTTGCAACATCAAGTCGCTGATCGTCGCTTAAGAAAAGGTAACCTCTGTCAGGCATAGAAATGCAGATGCATTTGTTAATTGTAGTCTACCGAACAGGTTACCAATCAATTGTTAGGAAGATCACATGTCTTCAAAGTAAAGGAATTTTTTAATCTCCTTCTCACTAGCAGACAGTAACTTCTCGATGGTCTTTAGTTTCTTTTCTGCAGACAAGGCACGATTGCTCCAGTAGGTGAGATGTTGATTGGTTTCAGTGAGCTGTGACTCCAAAGCATTTTGGAAAATCGCACTGGGGCTAATATCAAATCCAGATGATTTCCACCTGGCGTGCATCTCATCGGGGATACTAACTGATAGAACGACGGCCATAAAAAATCTGTGTTACCTCGATACAAGATAACACAGATTCTTATGTATTTAATTAGGTTGAATCAATGCTCGACCCAATCTAAAACTTTGCTTCCTCCTGGAGCCATCGTGGAGACCAAAGGCACCGGTTCAGCTACAGCAAGTTGATCGTTGACCAAGCGCATTGCATTGGAGAACTCAATAGCGTCGTCAAGATTGGGGAAAGCTGGAGCAAATGTACCTACATCAGCATGATGAAGCATGACGATGTAAGCAGTCACAGGAAGTTTCATTGGAATGAAGGGGATTCCCCAGGACACAGTGACGAGGATGTGTCCTGGAGTGGATTCAAACTAGCATGAATGGGCCGCTCTTGTACCAAAGAGTGGGATTCTCTTTGACAGCTTGATCGGCTTCTTCGTGATTGGTGATCTTGATGACTTCACTCTTGCCGTCAGGACGTTGAGCAAGGATTGCCCAGGCAAGTTTTCCTGCTGGCGACATATTGGATTCCATGGTAAATATTTTCCATCCGGTAATTAATTATGAAGGGCACAAACCTATCCAAGTGCAGTGTCTTGTAAGACTGAAATCCATTGCTACGACAGGGTTTGTAGGCAAACCAGCGTAGCAATGGAACGATAAGAAAAGCTGTAGGTAACCTTAAGTTTTTCCTATCAGTTTATGAACCCTGGAAGCGGTTAGATCCCATAGGTGAAGTGGTGTCTAAGGGTACGGAACAGCTTGGGTAAACGCTCGACCAAAGTAGCGATCTGCCAGGGTTTAACAACCCTCCAGCTCTTGAATTTGTACACACGGTCGAGACTCATGAGTACCAAAATGACGGAGCAACTGTCATAGATGATGCCAATGACCATCCTGACCTTGCGCCAGACAGTCCAGAACTGTTTAGTCCTGAGGAACTTCTGGTTTCCTTTGTAAAAGTGATGTGCTTTTGTGCGGTACATCAGCCCATCACCACGACAGTGCAGACAGAAGGTTGTAGCAGATTGCTACGTCGCTTACTGATCTTGCTACGGATAGAAGCAAGGAAGCGCTGCATCTTGTCACGGAACCAGGCAAGGATGGATGGTCCGTACTTCTTGATAAGAATGGTAAGAATCAATCCAGCTGCAAACAGTGCTGCCAGATTGATTGCAAGAGGAGAGGATGCAACAGCATTGATGATGTCATTACATTCTGGCGCTGCTGGAACAGTTGCTACAACAGGGATTCCTGCTGTAGCTGATTCCATCTTTGGGATGGGAGGAATGGAAGGGAGTTGACCTACTGGCGTGACCAGTCCATTGAGGAGACTGATCTGCCTAAGGTTTGTTAAGTATTCTGAGGGTGAGAACATTGGATGGTGTGCAAAAAGAAGCCGTGATCCAACACCCATGACAGGGAGGACCACGGCATGAATAGCTTAGAAGCACTAGCTAGAAGCAGACGGCTCTTGTTGGACAGTGTAATAAGTCTGATGAGACTCAATCAGCATCAACAGCGGTGAGTTCAAGGCGATCCATCAGTTCGGCCTGAGCGCTGTGGTCCTTGGGGTCGATCCGAGCAATGATGTTGTCAATGAGTTCAAGAGAAAGGTCGAGACCCATTTCCTGTTCACCATGAATACTATCAATAAAGAGAGGATCCTCAAGGAGGTTCGTAAGTGTGGCATGGACATTACGAAGTACTTCGATGAATTGTTCTTGCTTCTGATCAGCTGGGGACTGGCGCATCTTCATGGTTCTAACGTAAATTGTATGCAGGTTCAATGCAGTGTACACGCAATTAGTTTTTCTCCTCTGGTTTGTACCAGGGAGCTGTGATCTGCAGAGTACCACCTAGAAGCTGCTGCGTCTTGGACTCATCAGGTTGATGCTCCCTGATGATGGGTGTGACATATTTCTTATCGTGTTCAATTTGCATCTCCTTCTGGAGCTGCTCAATTTGTTGATCGACTCGACCCATGGTGCGTTCGGTCTTCCATGCTACCCAATCTGGGAAGCAGTGGAGACGGATTGCTTTGATCCATGGGTTGAGTTCTAGTTTTCTGTTGTAATCAATGAGGATGTTTGTTATTTCATAGGCTGCTGCATTCCAGATGTTGTACATGGAGGATGTAACTGAGAGCTACTTCCAGTCTGTAGCATCTCCTTCTACTTCACGTTTGTATTGTTCTAGTTGCTCCATGATTTGATGTTCTTTCATGTGGCCTTCGCCCATGTTGGACATCATGAAGCGGTTGCCATTCTCATCAATGAAGCCACCAACAAAGCCAGCACCAACTTTGTCTGCAGCTTCTTTCATCCTGGCGACGAGCTGCATCCCAGCTAGTTGACGCATGGTAGGAGCATCAGTCTTGCTGAGATCCTTGGTGCTGTCGTTGGATTCCCATTCAATGTTGTTCATGGCTTTAGCAATGCGTGTTTTGTCGGAGTTTCGATGCAGAAAAAAACGAGGATAGTTTTGCATGATTACATGGTGTCATCACATGTATCGTACTCAGCTACTACAAATTGCAAGGAGAGATCGCCATACTCATAACGCTGAGCATGGAATCCACCCGTTGCAAAGTAACGTTCCTTGCTAGTAGCTGCGCTGTAAAGGAGATGTGCAGCAGTTTGTTTCATGCGTTCAATGGTAGGAACGCGCATGGTTTGATCATCTGGATCATCCATGTGTTGCCATACCCAGTTCAATGCAACCATTGCCTCTTGAACTTTGGCAAAGTTGAAATGATCCAGGATGTATTTAATTTTGAGAGCATGATTAGAAACAGGAAGCTGTTCCTTCTCTTGCTTCTTCTTGTCTTTCTTCTTACCCATGGCGATGGTTAGCTGTACAGAATACGGACAGATTGAAAGCTGTTGCGCAGAGTCAAGAATGTTTCACGCCACTGAGGATCATCTGTCCTGAAGGTTGTGGTTTGCCATTCACCTTCATTACGGTAAGCAATCTTGATGTATGAAGTCTTCATGGCATTCAAGAATTGACAGTCAGTTTGGTAACGTTGAAGTGACGAATCCATTCAACGAGTGTGGCTGTTGCCTCCTTGTTTTCTAGGCCGATACAGCCTGAGGTACCGGATTCACCGTTAAGTTTTCCCCAGCTGGGGTCTTGATGGAATCCAAGAGCACTGCGACCTGTGGAAAACAAGGGGACGACGGGAATCCAGTAACCTTGACCGAGTTCTGGATCACTAAACGGACCACGAGCAATGCCGTAACGGTCAATGCTGTACACGCCACGAGGCAGAGGCGATTTGTTACCAGCGACATGGCGATCAACGGTTTGACGATAGGAGCGACCTGTTAAGGCAGGTAACGTTTGGAGAACTGTTCCTTTACTATCGACAAGTTGCAGTTCCCAAATCGGATCTTTGGTAGTCTTCACCTGTTCTTTCGTCCTGGTGAGGACAAGAGATGCAGATGGACGAGATGCTGGCTGTGGAAGAAGATTCTTCCAAGACCAACCCTGTTTTATACGGATCTGTGGACGAGCTGATCCAGGCTCATCAATGGTTCCTGGACCTGAATCAGCGTCAGCAGGAAGGACGGCAGGAGGAGGCGCAACGGGGAGTGACCCTGTGGCATTGGCCTCCTCTGGAGCAATCTGTTCGAGAGGTTGAGGATGGGGCTGATTTGCCATCAGGTCATAGGGTGTCGGGTGCTGTCCTTGATGGTGAGCAAGGAGCACTTGCGACACACCGTGCTGGGTGATGGCTGTAATGGAACCAGCTGCAAGAGCAAGGAAGATCATCTGTTTATTCATGGGGTGCAAAGCAAAGGAACAGATGCATAGGGATCATCTGCTCAGGTCACATGTTACCTGGGCCAGTTGGGTAGATGCCACCACCTGCATAAGGAGCAGGCGGCGCATCAAAGTTGCCAGGTCCACTGCTGCGTGGGGCAGGCGATGCAACAAGAAAAGGATCAGGTGATGGTGCAGTTTCTTGTGGTGGAGAAACTTCTTGAGGTTGAGCAGATGGTGGTGTCTCATTAGGAGACTCATCAGTCTTAGGTTCTTCTTTAGGATTGAGAGTTGATGCATACTCTTGCTTGCTCTTCTCTTCGATAGGTGGATCAAGCTTGCCAGGTGCATCAGGACTGCGCCCTGGTATCAAAGCTGACACCATGGAAGAGATGATGGAGACAAGAGCAGCTGCAACAATGAAGGCACCGAGTCCTGCTGCTCCAATGATTAACTTCTTAACCATGATTAGCGGCAAAGGTAATCTGAACGCATCCAACCAACGAGTCCGTTGTATTCAACTCGGTACCATTTGAGTTGATCGCTACCCCACACCCAGTTGAGTGCACGGATGTACTCACTGTTGGGGATGGACGCGATGACATAGTTGTTCTTACTTGGGCCATTGCGTAGGTTGACGCTGGAACCTGGATCTCTGGTGCAAGTCATTGCCCACTGCGCTTGGGCAGGCAAGGAACCAAGTAAGAGGATGCTGGCGCTGAACAGAGAAGTGAGGAAAGTCTTCATGGGAATAAAAGAGAAGGGCACTAGTAAGGATGTACCAATGCCCTGTGTTATGTAGATATTGTAAGGGTAGTCAGGAGCGCATCTCCAGGTGCTGCTTCCATGCTGCGTTGAGCATCTCATTGGCAGTCACTGGAGGCTCACCACCTGTGTTGTCGTAGAGATACTGAGGAGTTGGATCATCATCCCAGACTTCCAAGAACTTCTCCAGTGCTGGAATGATTTCATCCTCAATGATCTCCATGGACCAGGAAGGTTCTGCATCCATTTGATGCTTCTTACTGTCGTCAATGAGAAGCTGCTTGACCCGCTTCTCCATGGCGTAGATCAAGGTATAGAAGTCCTTGATCTCGGTAATGTTGTAGGACATGTTGAGTGTGCAGAGTGGTAATGAAGATGGTGTGATTAACGAAGAGTGAATAACCCTTCGTCATCAAAATCACTTTCATCTTCTGGAACTTGATCGAGTTCATCGTCCTCATACTCTGGCTCTTGCCAGGAATAAGGAACAACCCAACCCATGTACGGAGATTCGTTCATGATTGTGTAACGATGTGAACTATGCATACCCTGGACCTCTTGGTACTGTATAAATAGATACAGATCCCACGAGGAAGTCATGCAAAGCGCACTGATCACCTACCTGAGCAAAGTCAAGGCTACGGCAATCCGTAGCGATAAGCAGACTTGGTATGCAATTCGTCAAGATAAAGCGGACGCCATGAAAGAAAACATGACGCCCGCTAGTTCATATGTACTCAAGAAGTGAGTAGGTTTAGTTGGATTCTTGATAACTGAAGTTTATTGAGAATCCTATTAATCTTTCAACCAGCCTGTATTTCTAAGCTGCTCAGTCCTGGTGGAATCCAGTTCATAGTCGTCAGCTGACGGGATTTCAGGAGTCCATGTCCAATGAGTACAGTTGTACTCCTCGATCATGTCCTGTGCATCCTCCAGCTTGGTGATGATCCATCCACTCTTCTTGGAGAAGAACAGAACATCACCGTATGGATCAGCGTCTTTCTCTGTAGGCATGGAATCAAGCTGAAGCTTGAAGATGTTCTCAGGAATCGTCATGATTGGTGCAGGCAAAGAGATCATTCGTAGTGAGGACGGACCGTAGGGTAGAACTCAGCGTAGCCCTGGGCTAAGCAGATGTCGTAGGTTCCGTCGTCATACTCTTCTGTGTCGTACTTCTCGTGGAGTTCGTGGAGAACCCTGAGGGCTTGCGCTTTCGAGAAGATGCAGACGGTTTCGATTGGGTAACCGCAACGGAAGGTCCAGCCTCCTTCTTCTGGTCCACCATAGTTTTCGTAGACCTGGTGGACCGTGATGGTGAGCGGCTCACCTTCGTATTCGGTGTAGCGTTCGTACCATTCGTTGAACCTTTCGGTTCGTTCGATAGGTGTTTCGCTTCGGTAGGTTTGGAGGGTGTGCATAGGTTGAGGATTGTTGCTGCAACAAAGAGGATGCAAACAAGAATGAACTCAACCGGGTGGAGATCTTGTAGAGATTTGTTCATGGTTCATGAAAGGTAAGTGAGTTTGATTGATGGAGAGATTACCAAGAACTGTTGTAATAAACAGTGTGGTTATTCTTGAGAGCAACCTTAGCTCTATCACAGAAGCTAAGATCTTTCCACTTGTATTCATCATCGGCATTACAACCGAAGAAGAATCCTGTTGTGGTGCCAAAACCGCCATCAAGATTGTTATCTCTGATGTCCATTTGGAGTTGAAGAATGTCTTGAAGGGTGAGTTCAAGCTCAACTCCATTGAATTCATCATTAATTGATGTATCTTTCTCGTATGATTCACTGCTGTTCGTCTTCTTGCGCCATAGGCGTTCCATCCAACCCTGGAGGTTGGGATGTTTGCGCCATTCCGCAAGGAACAACCAGTTCTCATACTCAGGTTGAAACTTGATGTAGGCGTACTGATCGAGGCCCATTGGTGATGTGCAAAGGATTGTGCAGGAGATGAATCCTGCAGAAAAACCACCGGGCTAGTACAGCTGTACCAACCCGGAAGGTTTAAGTGCAAGAGTCGGACTGACCTTCTGCTCAGAAAGGAACAACCTCAGCGGTTGGTTCCTGCGCATAAGGAGCCCTGGTGGCAGCGGCGGCGACAGGATGAAGCGATTTGTTGACCGTATTCGCTTCAATGACACCAGCAGCTTCAGCAGTCCGTTGGGCTGTTGAGATCTGACCAAGGCGAACCGTGTTTACGGAAGTCACAATAACTTCCATGCGGCCACGGGGCTCACCTTCTGGCGTCATCCAGGTCACATAACGCAGGCGCGTCGTCAGGGCAACAGTGTCACCCTTGTTGTAGCGCTTGGCGATGTTGTCACCGATACCGTTGTAAGCGATGACAGGCAGCGGAGAATCCTCTTCCCTGGCATCGAGCGGAGCAACACGGAACTGTGTGACCGAAAGAGAATCGTTGGGATTCTTGGTCATGATGTCGGACACGATGGTACCGACCAGGTTTCCGTTGTTAGCAGCAGACATGGTGTTGTCTAGGTAGGTGTACAAAGCAGGCAAGTGAAGCCTGCAGAAAGGGAACTAAGCTAAGGCCTAGATCCCAAAGTGCAGACATCTGGAAAGATAAAGAAAAGATTAAACAATCTCTTCAATAACTTTCTCTTGGTTCATGGCTTCATTTGCACGAAGCCCTTCCTGTTGATCGGCGTAATGAATCTCATCACGCCATTGAGCCAACTCGTTGGCGATAATCCTGGCGGCAAGCGTGGCAGGTAGAACGTTGTTCTCTGCTGCACGTTCGCAAAGGAAATCCCAATCCTCCTGGCTTACACCAGTCAGCTTGTTGATTCCAGGCAGATAAAAGGTGTAGTTGTTCATAGTTGAGCATCAATCCAGTCACGCTGGATGGGATTAAGAACATCATTCAACGGCTCCTCTATCTGCAACCAGATATTTAGAAGCAGTTGATAGGAACCTAGATCTTCCGCAATCTTATTGATTAGGAAAGTAGTGTTCCATGTATCGGGATAGCCTTGAGCAGTTTCATTGGAAACAAGTTCCATGAACTTTCTCCACAGCTTTGGCTCCTCCTGGCGTGCATAATCCATGAGAGGAATGTTGTGCAGAAGAAGCCAGATTGTGTCGTGGCTATACATTTGTTCAGTCATGACTAGAGGCAGAAGAACAAAAAGATGATCGTTAAGATCAATGAATTGAATAAAATCTTTCTCATGGTTTGATCGGAGCTGGTGGCCCGTTCAATACCATCTTGGATACACAGCCGTAGCTATCACCTACTGCTGTCTTGATATAGATGATTTGATTCAGGTTCTTGTCACAGGTTGCAAGGATCCTGGCATTAATCGCTTTGTTCAAGCTAACGCACAGGAGTCCGCCGATACCCATGCCAAGAGTAATGCCAACGTAAGCAGGTAGCTGATCACGGTGGCGGTTCATGAAGTTAATGAGGAAAGCAGAAAGTGACATGGTGAGCAAAGCAGGGACTCATCAGGCTCCCCATAGCAGGGAGCGACCGAAGGGAGCGGATAGCACCCTCCGGTTTCGTCCTACGCTTCGATGAAACGCTGCCAACCAAGTTCTAGCTGATTGCTCAGCTTATAACCCTGGTGCAGCAGCTTCTTCACACTGGAGCGGATATGCTCGACAGGTGCCTCCAAGCGGATGTACTTGGACACCTGACGGTCAAGGTCAACCTTGGTCATCTCTGCAAAATCACCACGGATGGTGACGAGATAACCGTCGTTGCCCTTCTCGTAGATGAAAGATTCCATGGATGGAATATGCGAAGAACGTGATCAATGAAGATCACAGAGAAGGAAGCATGGCGCTTCCCTCTGAGGGACCATCAATTGTCGTCGTTGAGCAGAGCTTCTAGCTCCGCTTCGACTTCCTTGGGGATGGTATAAACACCATCATTTGGTGCAATTAGATCTGACACCTTGCGGCGCAGTCTGTTGACACCAGAGTTGAGCTTCTGACGCTGCTCGTCATTCAGCTTGGCGTAGGCAACAGCACCACCGATGACAACGCCACCGGCAATGCTGGCCTTGACAAGGTTGTTAAAGAGATTCATTGGAATGAGAAGGTAATGATGGACAATTTGTTCTGAACTTTCTCTACTGATTAATACAGTATGAAAGCGACCGTAGGGAGCGGAAACTCACCACAGGTGAAGTTGATAGTCGCCGTACTGGCAGTACGTCGTCCAGAAACGCAGCATGTCCTCCAACCCAAAGCGGATTGGACCTGCTGGCGCTTCGATGAGAACAGGATCACCCTGGCGCCCATCGTATAGATAGTTGCCACGTTGATCAGTGAGAAGGAGACCTTCTTCAGTAGTAATCGTGATCATGAGATCAGAGTTCGTAGTTGTTAGCGATGCACCAGTCACGGTGCACCTGGTCAGCGTGTGCAGGCCACGCATGGTTCTTGCATTGCTCAGCCGTAGCTTGATCAAGCAAGTGAAGCGTTAACTGAGTGAAAGCTGCCATGCCGATAGCAACGCAGCACACTGCAGCACCGAACTTCTCCATGAGAAAACAAGCAAAGAACAGCAGTCTGAGGACTGCATCTAGGAGGAATAAATAGCTCCTGGAGGCAATCTTCTGGGTAATCTTGCTAAAAGTATTTCTAGTTATATAAAAATCAGGGTTGAAGATAAGGCTGACAAACAGCCAAACAGCCTTCAAATCGTCGCTGAGATCCCAGTAAAAAGATTTGATGCCTGTGGAAAAAGTGCAAGCCATGTTGTGACACATGTCCAGGCAAATAGTAGTCAGAAGCCTTGGTATGACAGGGATTTGAGGGAAAATAGGGTGGAAATAGGGTAAAAATAGCCTGTGGAAAACTCAAAAAGCGACCGGAGGGAGCGGTTGCTCCCCCTAATCTTCATTCGTACTTCCGAATGCAAAGCATCGGACGTTCCCATTCTTCGAACGTCAGCAGATATTCTTCTGCTTCCTTCTCCGAATGAAACTTCTCCTCGCAGCCAGACATATACGCCTGGCTAAAATCATCGCCCGCTTCCTTGATCTCCACGCTGTAGATCATGACGATAAATAAAATAAAGAACACAACCGAATAGAACTCTCTCTTCCGGCTGTTAACGCGACCGGAGGGAGCATATCCCCCGCCCCTTTCTTTTTTTCCTCTCGCACCCGCCTGCGAGCAGAGCGAGCTTGATGTCTGCCCGGATTTTTACCATGAAATGGGTATTTCTAAGGCAGTTAGGGGGTTTCTCCTGGCGTTGGTACTGTATTGATTGCACCTAAAATCGTTATATCTAGGTATATTTATAAAAATGCCCGTTTCTCCGCAAGATTATGCACTGTGGGCAGCTGCAACTGGCAATCCATACCCTAAAACTGCACAGGAAAAGGCACGTTTAGCTCCTGAAGTGTATGATTTCAACCGAGGATTTGGTAAATTTCGCGGTTTTGATGAGGTTCAAGGCTTTCAAGGAGATATTGTTTACGATCAACCCATCTCTGTGCGGCATTATGGGGACAATACGCTCCTGCAGTCGCCTATTACACCGGATAACAACATCCCAAAGGTTGCAGGACAGCTCAATAACAGCCTGACGGGGCAGCATTATGTCCAGCATCACGCTGATGATGCCTATGAAACTGGGTTTGGTGGTACTGAGCAGCCAAAATCACTCCTTGAAAAGGCTGCATTAGGGGCGTTAGGGGTCGGTGCTGTTGCTGCTGGCGTGTATGGTGCCCAAAAACTGACCGGCACTGACCTTGGCGTGGGACGCGTCGGTGGAATGGTGCGTGATCTGGGTCAACGCGCTAAGGCAAAGGTTAAATCCGCGCTTGGCCTAGCCAAAGAAGCAGCTGAACCTAGTTTTGTTACCCGTGAAGGTGCAGAAAACGTTCTTGCTGTAGCACAACACGGCATTTCTGCGATTGATGACACTGCACCCGGCATTGTGCGGGCGCAAAACGTGGTTCCTGCGGAAGTTCGTGTTCATCAGTCCCTGAAATCACGGATTCCAGACCCCTGGAGTGAATCTGCTCTTGGTAGCGCCGGTCAAACCATGGTTGCTCCAGCAGAACAAAGCATCATTGGAACGCAGACCACAGGTACTGGCGTTGATCCTGACATTCAATCCCGCATTTTGCAGTTCACGCAGAAGATTGGATACAGCAGCCCAGCATTAGAGACTGCATCCATGCAACAAATGCGGCAACGTCTGTCGCCAGGTTCTGTGCTGGACCCAATGACGGGTCGCGTGACAGAAGCAGCTAATGCTCCGTTCTTTACCAACATTGAACGCAACATTCGCCAGATGCCTCCAGAAAATTTTGTGGAATCTGGTGAAACGCTTAGGGGATTGTTAGGAACGCAACGTCCTATCCCACAGGGTTCTCTTTCTGGTGTGCAACGTGTGTTTTCTGCTGATCCACGTGCAGCCACTGTACAGAAACAAGCAGAAGCAATCTTCCAAGCAACGGGTGACCCTGGCGTAATCCGTTCTGCCTACAGCGAAGCACCGGGTTTACCGATTCGTGTAACACTTCCTTCTGGTGAAAGTGTTCCAACTGGTTCTCTCTACGAAGCTTTTGGCCAAACCGTCAATCCACAAACCGGTGTTCCTGTTACAACGGGCCGTGCTGAATCTCTGCAGGCTGCATTAAACATGCAGAGCAAGATGAAAGCTCGTGCATTAGAACAACTTGGTGTTCCTTCTACCTATCAACCATCTCAAGCAGAACTTGCAACCTTAGATCCACGCACCAAGAAGTTGCTGGGTGAAACAGCTGCTGCAAGTGAAGCGGCACGCAATCGCCTAGCGCAAGCAGAAGCAACGGGTGTTCTTTATAAATTGCGCCCTGAAGTTACTCAAGGCATCCGTGAAGTTCCCGTCATCAGTGAAACCACTGGTGAAGTTGTGGGATCGCGTGTAGTTCCTGAAGTGGAAGGGATGCCCACAAGTCAGTACTACCGGATGCGTGCTGCTGGTGGTGCAGGTCGTCAGGAAGTTGGTGGTGTTGGTCGTCGCCGCGAAGCACTGGCTGCAGAAGGATTTACTGCTGGAGAGGGCAGTGCCATTGAAGCAACTCCCTTCCTCTACAAAAATGTGGACACTGGCGAGATCCTGACAGAAGGCCAGGTCAAGCGGGAAGACCTATTGGGTGGTGCAGTCCGCGCAGTACGCGGCACTGCTGTAGAACCCCAACGAATTATGGGACGTGAAGGCCGCACGTTTAAAGGCGTTAGTGCTGAAGTCATTGATCCACGCTCTTTTGATCCTGCTGCTTTAGCTCAACTGGCAGAAGCAGCACCTGAAGTGCTTGATCCCACCACGGGTCTTGCTTATAGCCAACAAGCCATGGGTGGTCAGCAAGCTGCTCAAGCCCGTCGCCGTATTGAGGCTACCCGTGCAAGTGGTCGTCGTGTAGCAAGTCGCGTTACCCCTGGCGCCACCATTCCTGCAAGCATCCGCGAAGGCCGTGCCATCAGTGAAAGTGGTGCACCGGCTGCAATGGGAACACGCTTCTCCACCTGGCAACCACCTGCTCCTGGTAGCCCCCGCGCTCAAGAAGCAGAGGTTCTGCGTCAACGGGCTGAATTAGTAAAGCAAGTATTGTCAGGTGAAGTGACCCTTCCAACTACACCTTCTACAGAAGTTGTTCCAGTTCCCCTTTCTTATCCACAAGGTACAAAACGTGGTACTGCAAGCCCAGTGCAAAAAGCAGTTAGCCGTTATGCTCGTTTTGTAGGCAACCCATATGAGTTATGACATTTAGAATGATGATTATTAGGGAGGTATTATGACAACCCTAGAGCCAATCATTGCCTTGCTGATTGGTGCTGGTTTAACTGCTGGCGCCGGTTGGTTGTCGCGGCTGATTGCTGCACGCAACTTAGTTAAATACGGTCCGATTCTGACCCGTGTTTATGACGTGTTAGACCCACTGCTGGAGCGCAACATGCGTTCATGGAGTGGCTCTGATGTTGAGTTTGCAGTTGAACTTGCAATTGAGTCTGTTGCTGATGGTCATATCAGTGCAGCTGAATTAAAAGAGATGACTCTGGAAGTAACCAAGCGTTGGTTGCCCCAGGTTGCTGCAGATAGAGTGCGTAAGTACGAAGCAATGGCTGACCGTCCTAAGGTGATGGTTGCTGCTGACCTTCTGACGGATGTGGTCTCTGGCCAAGCTCGTAAAGAAGAAACAATCAACAAAGTAAAAGCACTGCTTAAGTAATGGCTGAAAGTAAAGGTAATTGGATCAAGGGCGCCATCAAAAAGCCTGGCGCCTTTTCTGCTCAAGCAGAGAAAGAAGGAATGAGTACAGCTGAGTTTGCAGAAGCTGTTACTAAGAACCCTGGCGACTACAGTGAAAAAACTGTAAAGCGTGCGCAGTTAGCAAAGACTCTTGCTGGCCTGCGCAAGAAAAAGAAAGGTAGCTAATTACTGTGTTTAAAACGCAAATCCCGTATCTCAATAGAGTTAAAACTGCTTCTAAAGAAGCGGGTGATTCTTTGGGTCCATTTGTTGATCAACAGATGGCAGGTGAGAAAGCGTTTCTCAACAAGTACTTAGCAAACCTGCGTGATACAAACCCTGTATTTCCTGCTAAACAATACGGATCTTTCCAAGAAGATCTTGATCTAACAACGTATCCAGGTACAAAACAGATTGTTCCTAATACTGGTAAAGATCCATTTGCAATTAGTGGTCCTGGTTACCTGCAATCTTTTCTTGCACGATACGATCAAAGTCCTGTTCTCGCACCAGAAGAACGTGTTAATCCTGGCGGACTAACTGCAATCATTCAACAAAAAGCTGAGAAAGGAAAAGAGTTCCCAGGTTCAGAAGGTACAAGCATCTCATGATTGGAACAGCCTTACGTTTTGCAGGACAACGCCTGCTCCCCATTGTTGCTCCATCTGGCGGCAGAGCGTTAGCAAAAGAAACAGCCATTAACGCTGCGCTAACCATTGCTGCTGAACAGGGCTTGCCCATCATTACTGGAGGAGAAGCACCGCCAATTGAAAAGACGCTGTTGCGTTCTGCTCTGATTGGTGGATTAAGCGGTCCTGTTGAACGCGGAGTCCTTGCTGGCGCTAAACAGCTGAGTCCTCGCCTGGCTGGCATGCAAGGCCGGCTTCAGGAACGCTTAGCTAGCAATCCTTACATTCCAGAAGCTATTGCTGGTGGACTGGCAGGTGGCGCAGCTGCTACAGGGAAGTTTGGTTTGGGTCTTGCTGGCATGGTCGCAGTAACTGAACCAATTACCAAAGCAGTAACCAGCGCTGTATTCCCTGAGGGATATAGTGGCGGGCGCAATACACAAACTTCAACGCAAGCTGATATTACTGGTGCCCAATTAGCAGCTACACCAGAAGCAATTGTTGGAACAGATCCTGCTGCTTTAGAGCACCAACGTCGTTTAGAATTAACTTACGCCAGGAACTATAAGTTCCCTAGCTACATCTACCATGTTTCTCAAGGTGGCACCGCTAATCCCTTTGAGATTGCAAATCAGATGTTAAGTACGCCAACAACTCGGTACTTCTGATGCGCTTTGCAAATATCCCGAATTATCTCTCCAATAGCATTGCTGCTGCTGGAAAGTTTGGCAGTGAATTTAGCAATTACGTTGAGCAAGGTTTAAACCTTGGGCGTGGAGCATCAGGACCACGCGCTGTTTACGGTGGAGTAAAAGAAGCAGTTAAATATGCTAAGCAAGGTAATCTGCCATTGGCTGCTGCCACTGGTGCCCTTGATGTTTTAACAGATGCATCACGCGGAACCTATTGGTTCTTGAACCACACGTTAGCTGTTGGCCGTAACGTAGGTCGTGCTGCTGGAGAAAAGATGGGACTTGATCCCATCACCACAGATCTCCTTGGCCGTAGCACTCCGTTTGCTATTGCTGCTTTAGGTGGTGCTGTTGGTAATCCGCTTCAAGGTGCTCGCCCTGCTGGCTTCAAGAGCATCTTGCCAGTCTCAAAAGAAGAGGATCCAACAGGACGCACATCCGCTAACCCCATGGCGGAATCTGTTCTGCGTTACTTCACAGGCCGGCGTGGTGATCCACTTCCTTACTCCACGTTTAAGGAAGAACGTCCTGAGATTGCTTATCCTACATACCAACAGTATCTGCGCTACAAGCACATGAAGCCAGAAGGTTTTGGAAAGATTGATCCACAATCACAATCTTTTGTTGGACCTCTGGGTATTATTCGTGGCACTGCAAAAGGATTGAATGAACCCGAGATCCAGTATTTTGGTTTCCCTGTTACGGCATCCACAGCTATTGGTACTGCAGCTGCTATTGGAACAACAGGAGCATTGCAAAAAGCATTGCCAGAAAAGATGCGCTATGCACAAACAGTAATGGCACGTACTCCAGAAATGGAGAAGGCTGTTAAACAGCTGGGGCGTGAAGTTGCTGTAGAAAAAGCTGGTATTCCAATCAACAAGGGAACTAGGGGAGGTGTGCAGTATCTCACCAGCTTGATGGAAGATGTTGCACAGAAAGAAGCGATTGGTGCACCCAAACTTGCAACAGCTGCTGGCATCGTAGCTGCTGGCCTTGGTGCTGGCTACTTAGCAAAGAAAGGATCGCAAGCACTGTTTAATAAGCAGGCAGAGGAACGGTTAAAGAAAGAACAACCAGTAGAATACCTAAAGCACAAATACGGTTCTTTTCAATCTGCAACAGAAGCCATGGGACAACCCCCTGTTTCTAGTTGGCAAGAACTTACTCCATACATGAATTAGTAATGGCTGGACTTTACGACAATTACGTTCAAACAGATAATATCTTTAAAGGCCAAGCACCTACCATTGGTGGTTACGATTGGGGCTCTGCAGGTGGCGGCACTGACTGGGGACAAACGCCAGGTGTTGATTGGGGTGGCTCTTTAAATTTGCCAGGTTTAAGTGGAACTGGTGCATTAGGATCCCGTTCTGATCAACCAGATTGGTTAAGTGCAGGAGTTAGTGCTTTAAATAAAGCGCTTGCTTATAAACAACAAAATAGTGGTTATAGCAACTCCAAAGATTATCGTGGCTACGCATCTAATGCAGGTACTGCCGCACGTGGGCGTGGCTACACAATGTACATGCCCGGTGCTACTCAAAAAACCACACAGTCTGGAGGAGGCCCCGGAGTTATCAGCAGTATTGCCAGCATTGCTGCACCAATTGCAGGTATTATTCCCGGAGGACAAGTTGCTGCTGGACTTCTTGCTGCAGGTGGCAGAGCAGCAAGCATGTTTGGCGCATAAGATGTTGAGCATAGTTCTTCTAAAATAACAATTAAGAGGATTTAATTTCATGAACCCGTTATTGATTAGTGCTTTATTCGGAGGCGGACTAGGCGCAGCAGAAGCTTACAAACGTAGTGGTGGTGATATTGGTCAAACGATTGGCGGTGGCCTCCTTGGTACGGGTTTAGGTGCTATTCTTCCTGGTGCGGCCGGTGCTATTGGTACACGGCTTGCTGGTACAGGCCTTGCAGCAAAAGTTGCTCCAGAAGCTTATAAAGCGTCTCAATTGTTTGCTCGTAGTGGCGCCAGCACCCTTAACCCGATTGGCCAGCAAGCTCTTGGTAAAGCTGCCCTTGCTAAAGGTCTTGGCGGTGCTGCGCTGATTGGCGGTGGCTTAGCTGTTCCTGCCCTTGCTGCTGGCGGCGCAAGTCTTGCAGGTAAGGCTGTTACTCCAATCTCCAAAGCTGTTGGCTTAACTCAGCAAGCAACGGGTGCAGGTATGCCCCAGCTTCCTGATGTGCCTGGTTATGAGTCTGGTCAGATGACCCCCTCTAACCTCGGTCAGTTCGGCCCTCCAGGTACTGCTGGTTACGCTGATCCTCTTGGTGCTATTCAAAGTCAGCTGCGTTTTGAACAACAGCAGTACATGCAAAGTCTGCAGAATGCTCTGCGTTATGCCCCTTACCAAGAAGCTTATCAGCAGCGTTCGAAAGAAGCTGATCTGATCCGTGGTGCTAAGGCTGCTCAACTGGCGACTGCTCTGGCTACTGATGCTGCAATGCGTCAGCAAGGTCAGCTTGGCGCTCAGCGAATGGCAGAAGGTTTCATGAGCAACATTGGTCAAGCTGGTGCTACCCAGTACCGTTACTTCTGATAGGAGGGGCTGATCATGCCTCAAGATTTCAACAGCTTTTATCAGTCCACGACACCAAATTATTTTGGAGCAACGGCTAGTAATAAAATTGATCTTGATAAATTAAAAGCTGCTTTTGGTAAATACAAAGGAATTGATTTTAATACTGGCAAAACGATTGATCTTGCTTTAGAAGAATATAAAAAGACAATTGGCGATGTTGCCAAACCTTTTCAATATTTTGCGCAACCACCTTCTGTTGCTGGTGCACAGGATTTGTCTCCAACTGGTTTAAATGTAGATGCTTATAAGGAATTATCCAGAGCACTACAACAAGATCTCCTGGAGTCAGAAGCTAAGCAAAACGTTTTAAACCTTGGCGCTGCTACAGCGTTTGGTGCTGCATCACTCCCCTTCACAGAGTACATGCGCAACCAGGAGCTGAATCGTCAGATGCAAGCTTTTGAAACGAAGGAGTTATCTCCTACTGCTCAAGCTGCACGCAACCTGTCGATGCAACAACAACTTGGTTTAGCAGCATCTGCACAAGCTGAAAAGCGTCGTGCATTTGGTGATCTCAAGCGTGCAACGGTTGAGCCTTTCCGTTATCGTCGTTGATAACAACTCTATAATAGTTAAAGCAGTTTAAACAGGATTTTTCATGGCAGCAAAAGGAGGTGGCGGATCCAAAGGTGGCAGCGGTGCACGGAGTGGAGGTGGATCTCCACCGTCAGCACCACGTCCGTCTCCCCCGCCCGCTCCTGCTGCATCAACAGCGCGGGCAACAACCCCAACGGCACCGCGCACAGGGCCTTCTAGCTCTGCCCCAAAACCAACACCAGCAGGCGGTGTGCCTAAAGCGTCCAGTTCTGGCACGCCAAAGTCTGGTGGCGGTACTCAAAAAACTTCAATTCAAAAAGCACAGACTTTCCTATCTGGTCTTGGATCTACAATTAGTCCTAAAGAAAAAGATCAGTTAATTCAAAAGTTTGGCAGCCAAGGTAAAGATCTTCTAAAGCAAGGCATTCAAAGTGGCACGATTAGTTTAAAAGGTAAAGATAAAGGTAAAGATGGAAAAGGCAAAGATGGTGGTAAAACCCAAATAACAAAAACACCTGCAGGCACTTTTGTTGATCTTGGCGATATTGAAAGCGTCTTTGGCAGCATTATGGATGTGCTTGGTTCTTCCCAAGCAGAAACCTTTAATGAGCTAGAGGGTCAATATCGCTTGGATGAGCAGATGCTCGAAAACAAATCCAACGAGCGTTTGGGTGAATTTAACCTGCAAGGTGCTCAAGCACAAGCAGAAGCAACTAAATATGCTTCTGAACAATCTGCTGGCGCCACACGTTTTGCTGCCACCGAATCAACGCGTGGTCAGATTGAAACTCAACGTCTTGCTTCTGAAAGTGCAGAGCGTCAAATCGGTTTAACAGGTGGAGAGCAACGTAAAACACAATCTGAATTGCTTGCCGGTCAAGAACGTCAGATTGGATTAACGGGTGCAGAAGAACGTTTGACTGTTGGCAAGCAAGCTCAAGAACAGCGGGAAACCGAACTGCAACAGGAACTCTATCGTCGCTATAGAGAGGAGAAGGATTATAGTCAAGCACGCAGCGCATTCCGTGCATGATTGATTGGCTAGAAACTTTAACTCCTAACGAAAAAGAAGCGTTCCTTACATTCTGTAAAAAGCACAGTTCTCCGATCCAAATGTACCTGTATGCCCGTTTTCTTGGGTATACAGGTAGCATCGTTGATTGTGACCAGTGGCAGCAGTCCACCTTTAAGAAAACTAATCTCCAACAGATCCTGGAGATTGAAGTAGGCAGTATGCGAGAAGACGTAGAGAAGCTACGTCAAGCCATTGATCTGGGCATGGTGAAACAAGATAACGGCACTGCTCGTATCGCCATGCTCCAGAAAGAACTGCGTGGTGCCATCAAGCAAATTCAAGATGAACGCTACGTTGGTGATAAGCAAGGTTTGATCCTTGCTGGTGCTGATCGGGCGTTGCGTGAGATTGTTTTGATCTTTAAGGATGATCCCATTGAAGGTCCACTCCAGGATGCAGTCATGGCTGTGTGGACAAAAATCCTGGCGGAAGAATCCTGAGTGTAGGGAGTTAGGGTAAGGGGATGGCAAACACATCCCTTTACGCTGTTTACAGGCGGACTGCCCGTGCCGGTGCAAAGCAACAGGTTGTTAAGAAGACCAGCGATATTGATATTGAAAGAGCACGGGTTGATTTTTCTTACTTCTGTGATGTTGTAGGTGAGAAACCACCTGCAACGCACATGCGCCTATGGCATGAGCACCTTTGCACAGGCAACAACTCTGAATGTTTGATTGGTATTGCTGGCCCCAATGTAGACATCCTGGCGCCACGGGGTTCAGCAAAATCCACGGTGCTTGGTTTGTTTACAGCGTGGTCGATTGGTATCCATGCACTGCACAAGAAACCGCTAAAGATTCTCTATATTTCTTACACAGTTGATGTTGCACGTCCTAAGAGTGCAGCCATTAAACGAATCATTGAAGAGAATAAGCACTATAAAGAAATCTTCCCAATGGTTAAGATTGCCAAAGGGATCAACTCTAACGAATATTGGAGTATTGATTGGAAGTTTGCAGGGATTAGATCAACTGGTGAAGAAGAATTTACTGTTTGTTGTGCAGGTTTGAAAGGTGCTGTGACCTCAAAACGTTCGCACCTTTGTATTATTGATGACGCTATCAAGAGTGCAGACGATATTAAGAACAAAGATATTCGTGCAGCCATGGAAGATAACTGGAACTCAGTTATTGTTCCGACCATGTTTGAAGGTGCTCGGGCTATCTGTCTTGGCACCCGATTCCGCCATGACGACATTCACAACACAACCTTTACGCCAGCCAATGATTGGGTGCAGATTGTTCAATCTGCCATTACAGTTGATGAGAATGGTGACGATAAATCCTACTGGCCTGAGATGTGGTCACTGGAATACTTGCAAGATCGTAAGCGCCAGGCTCCCATCAGTTTTAGTTTCCAGTATCAAAACCAGATTATCCAAACCAGTGAGCTGTCGGTTTCTCCTGAGCTGCTAATCAAGAGCAAGATCCCAACTGAGTTCGACACGTTGGGCGTTGGTGTTGACCTATCAGCTGGTGTCCGTGAACGTAATGACTATAGTGTGTTTGTACTAGGGGGTAGGGTTGGGGACAAGATCTACATCATTGATACCAAGCGCCTCCGGTTGATGGGCAACCTGGAGAAGCTAGAAGCCATGATGGAAATGATGTATGAATGGGGAATTGTTTATAAAGATGGTGACAAATATTTCCCCACTGGATCCAACGTGGATATTTGGTCAGAAGCGGTGGCCTACCAAGCATCTCTGGAGGCGGACTTCAAGCGCATCTGTTTAGGTGAGCACGGTCTCTACAACATGATCTGGCATCCAGTCAAAGGATTCCGTGGCGACAAACTGGCACGCTTCCGGGGCATCATGGGTCTGTTTGAGCAGCGCAAGATCTTCTTCAACAAGTATCGCAAGTTCCAAGCGCTCCATGATGAGATCATTAACTTTGGCGTTAGCTCTCACGACGATTGTGTGGATGCCATGGTCTGGCTCTGCAATGGCCTGATGACACGGGGCAAGTTGGAGTTGGAATATTAAGGTTAGAGTATTGTCGGAATTAGACTGATACTACGTCCAAATGAGCACCGGTTACTTTGTTGTTGAACTTGAGCAAGATGCTTACGGTTCAGCTATCATTCCTTTACCTGATGAGCTGTGTCACGACATGGCGCTCCAACCAGGAACTGAGTTTGATATTGAGGTAGAGGATGACGTAATTACCTTACGGCGCCTGCAAACTGGTTACGAGATCGAAGACAACTAATTAATTTTTTCCCACTATGAGCACCCAGAGCCAATCCGTTTTAGAAGGAATGCTCAAAGCTGTTGTGAACCGTGAGTCCACGGGCACGGCAGACACGATGCTCATCAATGCCCACCTCTCCCAAATGAAAATGTTTGGGATTCGGCAGGGCGTCGAGTTTTATCCCAATCAAGATAACTTTGGAACGCAACGTTTTGATTTTATCCAACAAGTTATCAAGTTCAATCGTTTAGATGCACGCTTAGATTCTATTTGGGATCGGTTTTTATCTTACGGTAAAGGACTGTTTTACATCAGGCCAACAAAGAAAACCTATCGTTTGTATTGGTTTGATAAAGATGCTTACCGTACTTATTACTCTCCAGATGGTGATCTAGAAGAAGTCATCATCATCTATGCATATAAGGTTAAATCCAGTCGTGGATTTGGTGGCGTAGGCCTGGTTACTGATAAGCGTTATGTGCGGCTCCGTATCACGCCAAGTGAGATTCACGAACTCCACAGTGAACAAGAACTGTCGTTTGATTCCCTGGAGACGACACTTAATTTCAACGATAACAAAGTACTTGAGAACACGCTGGGCTTTATTCCATGCGTAGAAGTTCTCAATAACCCTGACGCTTTTGGTACTGATGGCAGCGGTGAGTTTGAATGGTTAGCTAACCAGATCATTGCTCACGATGAGATGGTCAAGAACATCAGGGCAAACCTGTCGTTCTTTGGTAACCCCACACTGCTGTCCTCCCGTCCAAAGCACGACATTGTTGAGTCGTCACAGGAAGGTGCAGTACAACGCCCCAGCATTGCAAGCCAATCTGGTTTCCAATCTGAGTTCTCCCTCTCTAGCTCCACCTTTAAACAGGATCCAACAGAGCGCAAGCAAGCTGGCTACATCGGACTTCCTGGTGGCGGCCTACGTGTGCCACGGGTGATTGCCAACCTGGAGCCGACTGATCGCGTTGGTTTCATTACACCTAACGCCATCAGTACAGACCAGTCCCGCTATGTGGATCAGTTGCGTTCTGAGATTCGCCTGGCGCTTGGTGGTATTGATGACCTGTCGATTACTAACGTCACCGCAACTGAAATCAAATCAGCTTACGGACGTGTTAGCGCCACAGCAAAGAAAAAGTGTCTGCAGCTCTATACCTATGGCATCTGCCGTTGCTTTGAGTTGATGATCTATCAGGAAGAACAGCTCTTCCGTAAATCATTAGCAGTTGCATCTGGGTTAACATATCCGATATTGCCTGAGAATGCAGATGAAGCAGCATTAGAGAAACATCAAAAAGCAAAAGAAAAGTATGAGAAGGGTTTAGAGAAAGCTCTCGATAAAGCTTTTGAAACCAAAGAAATTCCTAATGGTGTCATTGGTCTTGCCCCTGACGGCGACCGCACAGTGCTTTGGCGCTGGATGGGTCCTGTTTATGAAGACACGCCACAGGACAAAGTTAATCAATCTATCTTTACCCGTAACTTACAAGAATTGGGTGTTGATAGTATTGAGGCACTTAAGTACTTGTTCCCGTCCAAGACGGATGACGAGGTAGCAGAAATGCTCTCTGGTTATCCCTTCCGGATGGTTGGCCAAGTGCAACGAGCGTATGCATCGTTCCTTGATCTCATTAATCAAGAGATGCGCACTCCTCACCCCCAGCGCCCAGATCTCCCTCTGGCAGCTGATCCGCGTCTTGATCTGACGCCATTCCTTTACAGAACACTCGAAAGTCTCCAGAAAGAGGTAACTTATGCAGGCCGATACCGCAGCGCCGATCCAATCGGTACCCCAACAGTATTCGACCCCGCCGAGCAGCTACGCGGCGCCGGTAGCACAACAGACGGCAGCGCAGGCTCCGGTGGCAACAACCAGCCAGTGGGTGGCACCTTACCAGCCGGCCCAAGCACCAGCGCCCCAGATGCAGGCGCAGATCTCGGCGGCACCTTACGCCCCTATCCAGTCGTACCAGCCGTCCCAACCTACAGCGGAGAACCCGTACAAGGAAGCGTTCAACCGGGTGGTGTCACTCCTGAGTTCACCAGTTCAATTCCCGTTCCAGGGTCAACAGTCCGCACCGACACAAGGAATCGACCCGGCCAGCTTCAGTTCCCAACAGAGCGTGGGGTACAGCAACAATTCGGCAGCCCCGATCTATCCGTCCAGCCAGGGTTACTCGCCCAACTCTTCCCAAACATCGCAGGAAATAACAACGCAGCAGCTCCTCGCAAACGGGGTAAGTCCTCAAAGTCTTGAGGTTATTGATCACTTCGGTGCCGATGCTCCTGCTGTTCTCAATGAATATGCCTGCACCGTTGAAGATGCTTTGATTGCTCGTTATGAGCAACTGACAGAAGCTGTTCAACTGCTGGAAGAACTGGCCCAGGAACATCAAGCTTACGAACGGATCTTGACTGATCCTGATGTACTGGCTGATTACACCTGTGAGTTCTTCGGTGAGAACGGTCCCTACCCCGTTAAAGATGAGCAACCTGCTTATGGTTATCAAGAGCAGCAAGCTTATCCTGAGCAGGAGTACTACAACCCCTCTCTGGAGCGGGCCAATATGCCAGTTCCTCCCAGTCCTCAGCTAGACATGGATTCGCAAAACTTCTGGGATAACTTTGGCAACGTGGCTGAACGTGACCCTGCAAATGCTTGGCGTTATCTGTCGCAGGCTCAGCGCAATCCCGGTGTGTTCCGCCAGAAACTCCTGGTGATGGACTGATCTTTAAAAACAATTGAGTTTAGAATAAGGGGTAGTGATTACTGCCCCTTTTTTATTTTAAAGATATGGCAATGCTTCCAGAATCTGCACGTACTGCAGCTGCTTATTTAGGAGGCGGCATTGCACGTGGCATTGAACAAAAGGGTGCACAAGTTGCACAAGCAGGAATGAAAGCAGCAGAATCTGCAAGCAGTGGTGTTGGTCAGAAAGTAGGACAATTCTTGCAGACCATGGGTAGCCAGGCTCAACAATTTGGTAGTTCTGTTGGAATGAAAGGTGCTATCAAAAAACGTGATGTCGGTCTTGCCGCTGCTGGCGCTGCAATGACTGGTGCCTTTGTTGGTGGCATGGGTGCTAATGCTGGCATGAATGCCTTGATGGGGTATCACATCACTGATCCCCGTAACCGCGTTCCACCCGAAGCAGGACGCATGGGCGGTAACGTAATGCCTTCTGATTTACAAACAAGCTATATCGCTTTAAACCAACCCGGTTCTCCACTGGGTATGCAACAGATGCGCATGTCCTATGACATGAAGACTGCGCAAGAGCGTCAGCGTTTACTGCGTGCTGCAATGGGGCCAGAGGCCATGTACAACAACGGACCTGAGGCTGAATCCTGATGTCTAAAGCTGATAAAGCAAAGCAACAATTAAAAGCTTATACAGAGCAATTGATCCCAGAGATCCGCTCTGAAATGGCAACACTGCAACCAATGGACTACAACCCGTATGAACGGATTGGTCCTCTGCCTCCTAATAGCTACAACTATTGGAACCGTTCTGCCGGTTACCAAGATGTTGAACCATACTTTGATCCCGAGTGAATCAAGCTGCTAAAACAGCATTGCAAAGTGGCGTTGCACTAGCTGGCATGGCTGGTGCACGTGCTTTACAACGTGGTGCCATTAAACAATATCAACAACGTGGAATGCAGGAGACTGGATCTGCTTTTGAGCAGCCAGCCCTTAATCAAATTGTTGGTCAATATACTCAACAAACAGGATTAAATCCAACCATTACTGCAAACGTTCAGCCATCTGGCGCCAGCTATTCAAAGCTAGGTGAGAATGCAATTTCTTTGAACGTTGATAAAGCAAGTAAGTTTACCCTTGGCCATGAGCTTGGCCACCAGTCCATTGAAGCAGGTGGTGGCCCACTCCAATGGATCCAACGTCATACCTATGGTGGCGTCAATCCTAATGTGATAGGGTTAGCCACGATTGGTGTTAGTGCTGCTATTCCTTCTGCGCGTCGTGCTGCATCCCTTGCTTTAGGGATGAACTATCTCAATAACAGTGGTCGCATTCTTTCTGAGATTGAGGCCAGCCGTCGTGGCACGCAACTTGTTAACCAGGCTGGTTATCCCGTATCCCCTGCCCCTGGCGCATTCCAAGCTGCAGGTTATGTAATCGCTCCAGCGGCTGCAGCATTAGGCGGCCTTGGTGCAGGTAGGTTTTTGCGTTCCTTTGTCCAGCAAATTGGGCAAAATTAATAAAGGCAATAAGTAAGTATTGCTATAATTTTATTAATGGGGCGGAAGTTCCCAGATTTACCGTGGCTCTTTGCCACAAGTCAGGGATCTTTCTGGATCTCCGGTGTCAGCTAAAACTACGCTGAATAACCAACATGTTTATTGATAACGACTTTCCCAAGCTGTTGGGCGCGGAGCTGTACCGTCCCCACCCAGCTTATATCGTGGAAATGGCTTGCGAGCCTGTGGTTGTCCACGATTTCACCAAACAGCCCGGCCAAACGGTTCAGTTAGACCGGTACCGCTTCTGGGGTAACCCTGGTACCAAGACCAACCGTGAGCGTACCCAGGATCAAACCATCGGTACTGCTAACAGCCGGTCCATCGTTAAGGACAAGGTGCTGGTGTCTCTGCGTGAGTACACCGGTCCTGCAGATCCGAACAACGCCAACCTCCCGAGCACCTTCAAGATTGCTCGTGAGACTCTGATGACCGCTCAGCGTCTGCTGCTGGACACCGGGAACCTCAACATGTTCCACCAGTCCATCGGTTCGCTGACCCTGCTGGATGACTACCGCCGCTGGCGCGACCGTGTGTTCCTGGACGAACTGTTCAAGTCCGAGTCCCGTGGTCAGTCCTCCGACACCCAGGGTGGTTACTACTATCCCAACAACAAAGCAAAGACCGGCGCTACCACGCTGACTGCTTATACCGCTACTGAGTATGCCTCTGAGCGTTATAAGTTCAACGTGAAGACCGACCTGCTTGAGGTGGTGAAGAGCCTCCGCAAGCGTAACGTCCCCGTGTTTGCTGACGGTTACTACCGTTGTATTGCTGATCCCTCTTTCATGAAGGATCTGCGTGCTGATCAGGGCTTCCGTGAAGTGGCTCGTTACCCCGGCTTTGCCGCTGGTAACCCGCTGATGAGCGGCATGAACCCTAACGCTGCCATCTATGGCGGTGGTCAGTACGGCCAAGCTCAATTCGTTGGTGGTGAGCCCACCATGCCTTCTGGCTTCGTGTTTGAAGGTGTGCGTTTCTTCGAGTCCACCAACTTCCCCTCCAAGACCATCACCGTTGACATTGGCGACGGCGCTGGTGCTGTTTCTCACGACACTCCTCCTGCACTGTTCTTCGGTCCTCAAGCCGTGGGTGTGGGCATTGGTGGTCCTAACGCTCAGGTGCTCATCAATAACAATGATGACTTCAGCCGCTTTATCATCCTGATTTGGCAGCTGTACGCTGGCTTCGCCAACCTGAACAAGGACTTTGTGACCACTGCGTTCACCATCGTTTGAGGAAGGAGGTAATTAACAATGGCTACTTACAAGTCCAACGCTGGTGCTATTCTCCAGCCCGGTAACCAAATCAACCGCCTCTCCTCCTACAACACCGAAGGTGTGTATGGCTGGCCTGGTGTTGAAGCTTTTGAGCTGATTGGCTACGTCAAAATCGACAACCTCGCTGCTGACAAAGCTAGCTACAAGAGCTTTGATATTACTGTTCCTTCTCCTGATCGTCGTCCTGATGATCGGGTCCGCGATAACCGCACTTCCCTGGTAGTGTCTGCCTCCTCGGCACGTCCTGCTTATATCTACGGTGCTTCTATCGCCATTGCTCAGGACATCCCTGCTGGCGGCTTGGCTGGTTTCCCTGCCTCGCCTGTTACCGCTGATATCGGTGGTACCAGCACTGAGGGTCTGCTGCTCGGTCCTAACAACGCTGGCGCTCCGTTCGGTGTGCCTGCAACTCAAGCAAATGGTCTGGCTGCTGCTAGCTCCATTGTGTCTGCTACCAGCTCCCTGTTTGCTCAGGGTCTGAGCGACACCACCATTGCTGACCTGCCTTTCACCACTAGCGTGACCACTGGCGGCATCGTGGCAGGTGACTTTGCCAACTCGATGTTCTACCGCGTCACCTCGGACACCACCTTCAAGGTGTTCAACGTGAACGGTGTGACCTCCACCACCGTGGATGGTGACGGTGTGTTCATCAGCTCGACCGATAAGGATGCTGGCAAAGCTGGCTACATTATCTGCCGCGTGAACTACCTGCGTCCGGCTGCTGCTGTGGCTTGGGAAGATATCAATGAGTTCATTGATTTTGCTTCTCAGGTGGGTGGCACCGATAGCTGATCTGTATTGATTAGCTGAGTTGAGGTTGGTATTGTATTGGTAGTTGTCATTTCTCTTGAATGCTCTACCAATACAAACCAACTGGCCAACTCGTTGAAATGATTTCTCACCACGGTGATGGGATCATGATGTGTATTGATGCACAAGATGAAGTCTTGTACATTGAACGCGATGATCTGGTTCCCCACATTGGTGCTACCAATGAGAAGGATCGGACGGAAGAACGCCTCACTGAGCAGCTAAAAGAAGAAGGCGTTAATCCTCCTATTCCTACCAATAAAGAAACTTTCCCACTGGATACTCGCATTAACCTCAATACTGCGAGTGCCAGGCAGATTGCAGACCATTTACCTGGAGTAGGATTGAAAACAGCACGGGATATTAAGGATTTACAAACCTCAATGCCCGGCGAAAAGTTTGTCCGTTTAGATCAACTTAAAGCTATCAAGCGTGTTGATTGGGACGAAATTATCAAAGAAAATCTTATTCGAGTTGAATAATGCAACTTGATAACTTCCTCAAGTCAAAGATTCGCTGGCACCTAGGATATAACACCACATCTATTCCTGCTGGTGATCTTGCTAGGCTTGAGGAAGCTTTGAACAATGTACCGGATTCTTTCTGGTACGCGAAATTGGTCGAACAAGTCGGTCGGTGCGATGAGGCGGAGAAACGCACCGACATGACAGGTAGTGTGAATAATAATTCAGTTCCTCGTAACCGGTTAGAAAACATCGCTGGTGATGTTGACCGTACTATCACAACGACTGATTTCAAAGAAACACTTAAAACCTGGACGGAGATTTATCTGTATGAAACGGATCGCTTAGCTCTGCACTTATACGTGGCTAACTATAGGAATCCTATGCAAGCCCGTTATCGCTTCGAGCGGGAAGGCGCTGAATTTATCCAAGCTCTACCCGGACCAGCAGACGTGGCCATCGGTACCCGCTTCTACTTCGAGTACAACTACCGGTAAGCCCATGTCGGATCTGCACCAACGCTACGAAGAACTGCTTCAACGTCCTCAGGTACGTGCTCTGCTCAATACCATTCGCTATGCAGAGGGCACGCCAGGGGAAGCTGGCTATCAAACCATGTTTGGTGGTAGCAAATTCGACACCTCCAAAGGATGGCAACATCCTAATAAAGCTATTTCAAGTGGTGGTTACACCAGTACTGCTGCTGGCGCCTATCAGTTTCTGCAACCTACCTGGCAGGGCACAGCAAAAGCACTTGGTTTAACTCAGTTTGATCCCAAATCCCAAGACCTTGCTGCTCTTTATTTGATTGATAAAAAGCGAGGCGCATTAGACCCCTTCCTAAAAGGAGAAAAATTTGGAACTGTTCTTAACAAGCTTGCTCCAGAGTGGGCTGCATTGCCAACATCTAGTGGAGGAAGTTACTACGGGCAACCTTCTAAAAAACTCGGTGACCTGTATCAATACTACGAGCAACAAAAACAAAAAGCTGGAACAGGAAGTATTGCTAGCGAGCAACCTCAACAGCAGCAAATGCAACAGGCAGGAATGCCAAACATTAACATCATTATTGCCGATGGAGCTAAGACCACACAAACAGCAGCTAGTGATCCTTTAAGTTTCCTATTAGAATATCAAAAGAATAGGCGCTCATCTATCCCATCTCCAATGGAGTTGGCGCAACAGATGGTAACAACAGAGCCTACTAATTACTTTAAATAGTTATGGCAGGCATCATCCATACTGGCTATGTTGCAAAACCTGGAGAGGATATCTTTCCAACAACCGGACCTCACCTTGATGTTCGTGTTAAAAAAGGTGGGCAGTATATTGACCCCAGCACATGGCGCAGTGGCCTGCAAAACTTGGTTGTAGGGGAGGCAAAAACTCCCCTTTACCAGCAAACACAAGACGGATTTAAACCGTCCTTCCCTATCACCTCGGGCTTTGGCCCACGGTCTGCACCCACTGCTGGTGCCTCAACATTTCACAAGGGAATTGACTTTGGTGTTCCCGGTGGCACCCCGCTCTATTGGAAAGGAGCAGGTGCTTTTAAACCTGGCAAAGGTTTAGGAACTATTCAAACACCAGAGGGTTATGAGATTGAATTGCTCCATACCAAAGGTGGGCAGGAAGCCTCTTTAGGTAATCAGCAATCTCCACAGGTACAGCCAGGGCAGCAACCTGCTGGTGGTGATCTGCCTCAGTCCATTAACATCGTTATTCAAACTGGTAAGAAAGAAGAAGAACAACAAACACCTGAGCAGTATCTGAAGAACTACATTGCAAAGATGTCTGAGAAAAAGACTTCTCCTTTCTCTGTAAACAGTTTGGTTAAGATGATGCAGAGCCAACCTGTTACCAATTACTTTGCATGAGATTCGCAAACGTTCCCGGTTACAGCTCTGCTTATCCTGTTAATTACAGTAATATGTATCAGGATTACAGCATGACCACAGCTGGTTTTGCTGATCCGTTTCAACCCCAAATGAAAGAACAACACAGCCCTTGTTCTTATGTTGTAGGTTACAACGGTAGCAATGATCCACGCTATCAGCTAAACAATCCTGCTTACATGCGTGAGGTAGATCGTTCTGCAACGGATGCAGTGCCTCCTGTTATTCTTAATAAAAGACCAATTCAAAATCAGTTCTGATGGCATATACCAAACCAGAAATGCGTGAACGCATTAAAGATCGCATCATGGCTGGCTCCAAAGGTGGTAAGCCAGGTCAGTGGAGTGCCCGTAAAGCTCAACTCCTGGCGCAAGAATACAAGAAGAAAGGTGGTGGTTACAAAGGAGAAAAAACAGAAGGACAAAAATCCTTGAAGCGTTGGGGTGAGCAGAAGTGGATGACCAAATCTGAGTACGAGAAGAACAAAGGATAATGCAAGAGTTCAAAGCAAAAGCTCTGCTTGGTAAAACTGCTACTGCTGTAGGGCAGTCATGTCCTCGTGCTACAACTGATATTAAAGAAAATATCAAAAACCGCAATTGGACCATTGATAACTTTGCTTATGGTCCTTTAAATCCCGATGAACCTGACCCTGGGTTCTGGGAGAAGAAAGCAGACATGTGGCACAGTGATGTTGACACTGTGATGTCTGCCCGTTGCGGTAACTGTGCAGCATTTGATCAATCCGGTTTGGTGTTGGATTGCATCATTGAAGGCATCAATGAGAATGGTGTTGCAGATCCTTATGACGTTTTAGATCATTCCAACTTAGGTTATTGCCAGCTTTTTAAGTTCAAGTGTGCTGCAGCACGGACCTGTGATGCGTGGCTCTACGGAGGACCAATTAACGATGGCTGATAAAGCAATTGAGCCGGGTAAGAAAAGCACAGAGCGTTACTTACCCAAAGCAGCATGGGCACGTCTGTCTCCAGAAGAGCGCAAGCAAACGGATGAAAAGAAACAGCGGGAGTCCCGCAGCGGTAAACAATTTGTAGAAAACACACCTGCTGCAAAAAAAGCACGGCGTGCTGTTGAACTTGCTACCAAACATAAAGGACAATGATTGATCCACTCCAGGGACGTGATGTAACGCCAAGGGGACGCGGCCTTGGTGCACGAGCAGGTGACTATGAGCCAGGGCTAAGGCCTCTACCTGGTGACGGTGCTCCAGGAACTCGCCCCCTCCCTGGTGATTATCGGATGGCAGGGAGCAAGATTAAAGGGATGCAGCAACTTGATCCAATGATCTTTAAGAAGCTGTTTGCCTGAACCTGCGCTACAATAGCTTTAGCAAATAACGTTAACCAGAAGGAATGGCTAGTTCTTCTACCAATAAACAGCCGGCAATGATTGACCGGCCATTTCTCAACAGCACTCTATTAACTGTTGCTTCTGGCCAATTGTTTTCCACAAGCTTGATCCCAACAGCTGTGGGTAACGCAACCAACGTTCTTGATGTTGATAGCTCCTTAACAGATACTTCGATTAGCGGCGCCTACGTTGATGAGATCTGGCTGCGTTATACCAAAGAACGTAATGTGTTCTTGGATGCAGCATCTCCTGCAGCTGGTACCTACGATCAAACCGGTACCACCTCTGTGGTTGTTACCCTGGCAAACCACAACTTAAAAGTTGGTCAATCCGTTTATTTGGATTACACCAGTGGTACAGCTGTTGATGAAACTGCTGTTGTCACTGCTGTTACTTCCACAAACTTCACTGTTACCAGCGCTGGCACATTAACAACGTCTGGTAACGTCAATGTTTATCAACCCATTGACATTTGTTTTTATGTGGTTGGTACTTCTTCTATTACCAACACCAACCAGTTCTTCCCTATCTTTACTGTCAGCGTTCCTGCTGTTGCTGCTAGCCAAACTTATAGCTTAACGCTCAATGAAGTGCTGCCTCTGATCAACCACCCTGTGCCCCATGCTGGTGCCAACTTCGGTTCTGCAAACAACGAAGTGTCGCCCAAGATGCGCGGTCTGGTAATGGAGCGTGGGCAAGCCCTCTATGCAGCTGTTAGCGGTACTACAGCACTGACCAACGGTTTCTATGTTTGTGTGCAAGGCGGCTTCTATTGATCGTGAAGGATATTGAATCCTGGTCAAAAGAACAAAATCGTTTGAATTGGTCACTTGCTGTGCAAATGGCCAATCACTGGCGACGCATGATGGGTATAAAAGAAGTAGATTATCCTTATCCAGGAGATCCCCGCGAAGGGTTATCTTTAAATGCCTAGGCGTAAAGATAGTTTTGGTGGAAGATTCGATAGTAGTTTCAAAAACTTCTCCGACAAGATCAATAAAAAACCAACTAAATATCAATTAGGAATAGATACTAATCCGTTTGATTTTGAACCGGCTGATCGTAATCAGGTCAGTCGAATTCGTTTCTACAATCATGACTCCATGTGGAACCGCTGGAGGCGTGGTTATGAGCTGTACACGCTAACCCAAACTTATTTGGGAAGCGGAGCAACAGGCCGCAATACCCGTGGTGACTTCAGGATGTACTGCGCATTTCAGCAGTTCCCTGGAGTATTTATTCCTGCTCGAATGTTTACTTTTCCAAGTACACATAGCGAGATTGGAGAGCAAATGGTTGGTGTGCGTGATGCCAACTCATTTAATTTTTATAACTTTGGTTTACCTATTCTTGCTGTGCGCTACATGCAAGCAGCAAAGAATGGAACTTATTTACAAAGTGGGACGACCTTAACAATTACGAGCGTTGAGCATGGGTATAAAGTTGGTGATTCTATCTATCTGGATTTCAGCAGTGGCGCAGCACTTGATGCCACGTTAACCATTACTAGCACCACAACCAATACCTTTACTTGTACAGCAGCAAGCTCAATTAGTACCAGTGGCAATGTAACGCTCTTTAAGGTCACCACGTTTACAGATCCAAACTGGGTTCAGCAACGGGTGCGTCTACGCTCTATCCTAACACCAGTGACCTTCTTTGCCGGTGAGCGCCTGGTAGACAGGGTTATTGAGCGTGACCCTGGCATCTTTTCCACCTACTCACGAGCAGGATCTACAGTCACCGTAACCTGCACTGCTGCCCATGGACTTGCCAGCGGAAATGAAGTGTTTGTGGCTGTAACCAGCGGTGCAGTAACCTCTGGTTTGTACACAGTAACTGTTTTAAATAGTACTCAGTTCACCATTACAACTTTAAGCAGCGGCGTTACATCTGGTGGATTGGTTGTTAATCGCAGAATCCGTGGATATAACTATGATGATTATGTCGGCTATACCGTTACTGGTGTTGATTTATCAACCAATGAAGTGTTGTTCCAACGTGATGATAGTTATGGAACGCGTTTATTTGATCCAGTTACTAATCTTCCATCTAACACCAGTCAAGGCGTGCCAAAGACAGTTGTTCCTGCTCATCGAGGATTTACTGTAGGCCGGTTTCTAACAACAGAGATACGTTATCAATGCACTTGCCAAGACTATTTAAAGCGGGAAACATTTGATTTTTATAAAGAGCAGGAGCGTCGCAAGTTTCCTAATACACTTGCAGGGTCGGTTCGACCTGGTTACCGATTAGATCGTGATGGCAATCTGATTGAAACCAGAGATGATGTTGGTGTTTATTCAGATTTTGGCTATGTTGTAATCAATAATTTTTATCAGCTTCCCACATATGAAGATAGTGCTGAGCAGTCTAGACCTTTACTGGCGTACTATCAACTGCGGTGGTGTAAACATATTTATGCTGCCATGTGGTCCATTGTTCATGATGAAGGGAATGATCCCTTAAACCTGAGCGGACGCTACACACAATCAGGTCCTAACATCACGATTACAACGGATGAGCCTCACGGTTTAGGCTTAAATACCCGCGTTAATGTTGAGTTTACAAGCGGAAATGCTCTTACTGGTGAGTATATTGTTAGTCAGATTATTGATGCTAATAACTTTGTTATTATCTATCCCTTTAGTCAAACAACGGGTGGTTATTGCAAAGTAACCAACTTAAAACCACACGAATATATTGGCACTTGGTTGCTTGAACCCAATGACCCGCCAGCTGGTGAGTCCATTGAAATCTTCCTCAAGCGTCTAGAGAAAGAGAATGAACGGCTTCGGGTATCGGCTGAACGCTTGCAAATGATGGGCTACGGGATGCCCTGGACTGGCGCTAAATCCATCAGTGGGGACCGCAACCAGCCAACACAGGTAGGTAACTATGACCCCAACCTGGTGACTCAGCTGGTGACAGATAACATCCGCCGCAATGCTCAATACGATCCCAATGATCCCAATAGTGATCGCTTTAGCTTTACAGGCACTCCGTTAAACGTTACCAACACAATGTTGACGGTCATGCAGAAGATGCTCAACATTGATATGGACCTGATCAAGACTGCCAAATTTGGTATGCTTGATCAACCATTAACAGACTACAGCTCTGACTTCCGCTTTGGTGAGATTGATTGCGGTACCTACTTAAATGGAACTCCACTTGATTACAATCCTGCTACAGGAACAAGAACACCAGATGTTCTAGACTGCGGTACATATGTCAACGGTGTACCGACAACACCGCCCTTTACACAGATTGATTGTGGCGTTTATCTGAATAACTAAACATGGCAGTTCAAATCCTACGTTTACGTTCTAGTCTTCTTTATGACAGGGTGTTTCCCAGTCGTTTAGGTGATGCAGAACTTGCGCTCAATTACAACGCTACTGAGCCTGGCCTGTACTTCCGTGATAACGCGGGAACACCCAACCTCATTAAGGTTGGCCCCATCCATGTTGGCAACACTGCTCCTAACGCTGTACCTACTGGTTACACTTCTCTTTCAAAAGGGGAAAGCTGGTTAGATACAGCAAGCACGCAGATCTTTAAGGTGTATGACGGCAGCACCTGGCGGTTGCCTAAAGCTGTAGTGTCCACGTCAGCTAGCGGTTTCCCAAGCAGCCCCGTTGATGGTCAGCTTCACTACGACAAGTCTGCTCCAGGTCTCTATATCTATAACAGCACCAGTGCTAGTTGGGTTGCTGTTTAAATCTTGTGGTTCATCATATGGTCCCAGATGCGATCAAGTTTCTGATGAACAGCTTGCATCTCTCTGAGAAAATCTTGCTTAAGAACGTAATCACGAATGATCGTGTTCTCTAGGCGGTCATAGTTATTTTCAATCTTTTCAAACCTGGCATTAATCCGTTCGTTAAAGGTTGAAAGCGATTTTGACAACCCAGTAAATGCCGCAAGCCCTGCGGTAATGGCTGCAATGATTACCTCAGGTGTCATCTACAGAATTTTTTCCTCTACTTATTCTAAAGGGTTTAACGAATTAGAATAACATTTAAGGCAGGGCTAATTTGTGGCTACCGGATACGAACCTAATATTGAAGGTGCTCTGGCGGTCCTTGTTGACCTGATGATTGGAGAAGGTGTAACAATGGCACGAGAACCTTATGCACCAAACTACCGTGGTCTTGTCGATGCTCTCATTGATTTAAAAGAAGGTTTTCCTACCAGGCGTGCAGGTAGCCTGGAGATTGATCTGATTGCAGGAGAAACATTAGTACAAGGTCAAGCTGTTTATGTTAGCTCTGCAGACGGAAAAGTTTATAAAGCAATTGCTAGTGGCACGGTAGATCAAGCAACTGTCCTTGGATTTGCAAAAGAAAATAAAGGCACTGGCCTAACAATTACTATTCAAGTTGGTGGAGTTTTGTCAGTTTCTGGCTTGAATGAAGGTGAAATTTATTTCTTATCTGCTGCCAGTGCAGGATCCATTACCTTGACGCCGCCTTCTACAGCAGGTCAATTTGTTACGCGGGTTGGAGAGGCAGGAAGCACTGCCCAACTCTGCATTAAACCCGAAGTTCCTATCCTTCTGAGCTAATAAGATGGCAACACGTAAAGCCCTAGCATTAGTCAACGGTTATTTTCAGGAGGTCAATACTCCTACAGATAAGCTTGATCTTGCTGGTAATACTACAACTGATCTAGCAGAAGGTACTAATCTTTACTACACAGATACTCGTGCACGCGGGTCTATCTCGTTATCAACGACAAATCCAGCTCCTAATACTGGACTTGGAAGCTTAACTTATAACTCCAGTACTGGCGCCTTTACCTTTACTCAGGTTACCGACTCTGTTGTTCGTGGGTTGTTTAGCGCATCAACAGCAACGGGTATTACTTATAACAGCAGCACTGGCCAATATTCTTTAGCAAATATTCCAAATGCCTCGTTAACCAATAGTGTTATTAACATTATTGATGCGTTTGGTATTACAACAGCTGTTGCTCTTGGTAACTCTCCTGCTTATGACGTTGGCCCTGCTGCCACCATCATTGAGCTAGTTCGTAATGAAACTGGCTCTGCCATTCCTCGTGGTACTCCAGTTTACATTGCAGGTTATGCCTCCGGCCGTCCGCTTGTAGCCCCTGCTGACGCCAGTAATCCTGCCAAGATGCCAGCCATTGGCCTGGCCTATGAGCAGATTCCTAGTGGCAATAACGGCAGTGTTGTTGCTATTGGTATTGCAAAACAAATTGATACCAGTACTTACACTGTTGGCCAGACAATTTATGTCGGCACAACACCAGGTACGTTTACAACAACGCCTCCAACTGGAGAGGGAAACTTAATTCAAAACATCGGTAAGGTTACTGATGTTGGTGTTAATGGTCGTGTTCTTGTTCTTGGTCCGGGTCGTACTAACGCTACTCCCAACCTCAATAGTGGACGTATCTTTTTAGGTAATGTCAGTAATCAAGCTGTTGCAACAACTTTAGATACCAGCGTTGTTCCTGAGAACACCAATCTTTATTACACCAATACCCGCTCCCGCCTGGCAATTAGCGTTACAGACAGCGGTGGTGATGGTTCTCTTAGCTATAACAACACCACTGGCGTTATTACATACACAGGTCCATCTGCTAGCGAAGCACGCGCTCACTTCAGTGTTGCTGTTGGTTCCGGTTTAACCTACAACAGCAGCACAGGTGAGTTTGGCACCAGCGCCATTCCCAACAGCCAACTGCAGAACTCCAGCTTTACGCTTGGTTCAACATCTGTTGCATTAGGCAGTACAACCACAACAGTTGCGGGTTTACTTTCGTTAACTTCAGATGCTATTTATGTTAAGGCTGTTGGTACAGCTAACAGCATTGTTCTGGATTCTTCTGGCATCACCTTTGAAGGTTCTGGTGTTGATGCCTTTGAAACGGTATTAGCTCCAGCAAATCCAACGGCTGATCGCACATTTACGCTGCCTGATGAAACAGGTACTGCCGCTACTCAGGACTTTGCTACTGCAATTGCAATTGCATTAGGATAAAACTATGTCAACACAAGTACAGTTCAGAAGAGGCACAACAGCTGAAACAGCTGGCTTTATTGGTGCCTTAGGTGAAGTTACCGTTGATACATCACAGAACATTTGTGTTGTTCATGATGGTGTAAGTGCTGGTGGCTTTCCTCTCCTCCGGGAGGATGGCACCAACATGCGCCTCTCACCAGGCAGCCTGTCAAGCTGTGCCTTGAAGTTTGCAAATGATCCCAATACAGGCTTACTGAGCAGTGGTCCTGACCAAATCTCTATCGTAACGGGTGGTGTTGCCCGCGTTACAATAGATTCATCAGGTACCGCACTGTTTAGCGGGAACGTTTCGATTGCCGGTAGCTTGACAGTTAGCGGTTCGTTCACAAACGTTGACAACATTCCTCTTATTGTTGCCTTAGGTTGACATGGCAAATACGTTTAAAAACGACACCAAATCCAGTCTGGTTACTGCTGTCATTACAGATCCGACTGCTGTTGTCGTTACGTCAGGTGGCACTGCAACACTGATCATCCTCAGTGTTCTAGTTTCCAATAAGACTGGAAGCAGTGCCAATGTTGATGTTTATTTAAACCGAAACAGTGGTGACGATGTTTACTTAATTCGGAACGCACCAGTGCCTGCGGGTTCCTCCTTAGAATTGGTCAACGGTAATAAAGTTATTTTGCAGTCAGGCGATAAATTACAGGCGCGTTCTGATACAGCATCAGCTCTTGATGTTGTTGTTAGCTACCTTGAGCAAACGCCATAACAATGGGCCTAACAACTAATTACGGCATTGCAGTTTTAGAACAACGTTTACAAGAAATAGAAGCTGAATTAAAGATCATCTATTTCCAATTAGGTAAACTGCAAGCTGATGATGCAGCTGTAGCAGCTGAACCAGCCACTTGGGAGGAAGTCCGAATTAAACGGGATGTTCTGCTGGAGCAAACCGATTGGACCATGACAACAGGATGCACGGTTGATCAACGAGAGTGGTCACGATATCGGCAAATCCTACGTGATCTTCCTCAAACCTATAAAGGATATGAGCCACAACAGATCAAGTGGCCTGAAGCACCTTCTACTGCTGGTCCTAATACAACTCCAGTAGAATAACAATTATTGACTAAAGAAAAACTGTGGCGTATCTTGGTAACGACCTGCAGGTAGCATATCCTACCTATCGGAATATTGACGATATTAGTGGATCGTTTAACAGTAGTACTACCAGTTTTCCTTTACGTGTTAACGGGGCTGCTCCAGTTCCACCTCCGTTAAACTCCCAACAATGTTTAATTTCTGTTGGTGGTGTTGTACAGCGTCCTGATGATAGCGGTACAGAAGGGTTCCGTTTAAGTGGTGGCAATATTATTTTTGCATCGGCTCCAAGTACGGGTGCTGATTTCTTCGGTGTTATCCTTGCTGGTTCTGATTATGTTAACGTAGGAGCAAATTTCCCAAGTGGTAGTGCAGCAGTTCCTAGTATTACCTTTGATGCAGACCTTGATACGGGCATCTATAACCCTGCTGCTAACGAACTTGGGTTCAGTACAGCTGGTGTTTTAAGGTTTAGTGTTAGTAGCGCAGGTCAGCTTTCTAATAACTTAGGCACTGCTGGTGCACCATCTTATACGTTTACTGGTGATGTTAATACAGGTTTGTACAGCCCTGGTGCTGATCAGATTGGCATTGCTACTGGTGGCAGCCTGCGTTTTAGTGTTGGCTCCAGCGGTGTTGTAACAGTTAAGAATGGAGCTGTTGCAGAAATTGGAACTTTGACAGATGGTGCAACTATTACTCCTGACTTTGCAGCTAATTGCAACTTCACGGTTACACTTGGCGGCAACCGATCTATTGCTAACCCAACGAACTTGACAGCAGGGCAAAGCGGATCTATCTTCCTAGTGCAGGATGCAACTGGCGGACGAACTGTGACCTGGGGAAGCTACTGGGATTTCCCGGCAGGGGCAGCGCCTACTCTTTCCAGTAGTGCTAATGCAGTAGATCGCGTAGATTATGTGGTTCGTAGCAGCACCAGTATCCATACTGTGTTTACTGCTAACTATTCTTGATTAGGAATTTATATCATGTCGATTTTTCATAATCCTGCATTACTGGGTGCAGGCGGTCAAAGCACAGGGTACAACGTTAGCAGGAGCTTACGATTTAATAGTAGTGACAGTGCCTACTGCGGGCGCACCGTTTCATCCGCAAACACCAGCAACACAACGTCAACACTTTCATGGTGGTGCAAGCGGACAAAACTGGGAGCCACAAGCTGTTTATTCTCTGGCTACGACGGGTCATCGACCTACGCGACTTACATTCAGTTTGATGCCGGCGATACTTTTACGGTCACAAACCCTGGCTACAATGTTGCACTGACCACAAGCCAAGTATTCCGCGATCCTTCTGCCTGGTATCACTTCGTCCTTGTATGGGACACAACTAATGCAACAAGCAGCAATCGCTATCGGCTATTTGTCAATGGGGTTAGGGTTACAGCTTTTTCAACGGCGGTCTATCCCTCTCAAAACGATACTGGTCGATTTATTTATGCGAACTCAAACAATCGTATAGGGACTACATGGGGATCCAGTGGCTATAGCTATTGCGATGCCTATCTGGCCGATGTGCATCTGGTGGATGGCCAAGCCCTAGACCCCACCAGCTTTGGCCAATTCGACGCCACCACAGGCGTATGGGTGCCCAAGGCGTACACCGGCACCTACGGGACCAACGGGTTCAAACTCGATTTCGCGGACAATTCGTCTAACACCGCGACCACGCTGGGCAAGGACGGCTCGAACAACGGCAACAACTGGACGCCGAACAATATTAGTGTTTCCACCACAAGTCAAAATACTTACACGGGCGCTGGAGATTACCTTGATAGAGCACTCGATGGAATAGTGGGTAATTCCTCCACTACCAATCAGGCTTACACGGCTACATTCACTGCCCCTATAGCCTACAACTCACTACTAATTGTCTATGGCAATATGGCCAATGGGGCGCTAGGCAATCCGGCCACCGGAGCGGTGCTATCTGTCAATGGATCCGCAGTAACTGCAACGGGGACATATGGGCTGAATGGGTACAGCTCTGCCTATAATAAATATTACCAAACCAATACTCCCGGCACACTCACCAGCTTAGGAATGAGTGCCGGGGTCGGAGGTAGCCACGAATCAGGCATTTTTGAAGTTTATGTCAATGGAAGTTTGTTGGTTAGAATTACTCCCGCTGGCAACGACAGCCTCGTAGACGTTCCCACTACGAGCGGCACTGATACGGGTGCGGGCGGGGAAGTGAGGGGAAACTATTGCACTTGGAATCCGCTTGCTAACTCTGCAGCCCAGCTAACTTACAGCAATGGCAATCTTGATCTGAGTCAATCCAATACTGCTTCCTATGCGCTAGCCCAGGGAACAATTGGAGTGAGTAGCGGGAAATGGTATTTCGAGGTTGCGATCACATCTACTGGAACCTGCCGCACTGGTGTCACTAGAAGCGACAGCAGCCTTTCGACTTTTCTCGGCAGTGCTTCAACGGCTTACGCTTACGCATCAGGTGGCTACAAGGCAAATAACAATAGCAACACAACTACAGGCTACAGCACTTACACTAACGGTGACGTAGTTGGGGTGGCCCTTGATCTTGATGCTGGCAGGATATTCTTCTCAAAGAATGGAACCTGGCAAGAAAGCGGAAACCCTGCTACTGGCACTAACCCTGCATACTCAGGATTGTCGGGAACCTATTTCCCCTCTTGGGGTAAAGACGACTATGTGAGCACAAGCTGCGTGTTAAACACAGGCGCTCGTAGTTTCGCCTACACCGCTCCCAGCGGCTTCAAAGCCCTCTGCACCGCAAACCTCCCGGCGCCACTAGTCACAAAGCCTTCTACGCAATTCCAAGTTGTTACCGACACGGGTGCCAATATCCGCTCGACGGCAGAAGCGCTCACCTTTGGTGGTGACCTGATCTGGATTAAGGACCGCGCCAACAACAGCACCAACCATCAGTTGCTCGACACCACCCGTGGCGGTAACGCCATCATCAGCACCAGTAGCGATGCGGCAGAAGGCACCTACTCGGCTCCATCAGGTAACAGCGTGGCCTGGTGCTGGAACGAGAGCGTTACGGCTGGGTTTGACATTGTTGGGTATGCAGGCGACAACACCAGCAACCGCAACATCAGCCATTCTCTTGGCGTGGCCGTGGACATGGCATGGATCAAGTCTCGCAGCAGCGGCAGCTTCTACATCTGGCACCGGTCTCTGGCCAGCACCACCCATTTTCTGAAGTGCAACCAGACGGATGGCACGGCATCGTCCACCAACACCAACTCACCGTTTGGCACCGGCAACTGGTCATCGACCCAGTTCATGGTGACCAACAACGCAACGAATAACTTAAACGCTGCAAGTACGAATTACATTGCATATCTCTGGAGCACAGTAGTCGGGTACAGTAATGGGTTCAGTTACACAGGCAATGGATCGACAGATGGCAGCTTTGTGTATCTGGGATTCCGTCCGCGTCTAATTCTTTTGAAATGTTCCAGTACAACTGGCAACTGGACATTGGTAGACACAGCCCGCGAAGGTTACAACGTGGACAACGATCCGCTGTATCCAAACTTGTCCGACGCAGAAGGCACCGCCGATCTGCTTGACATCACCAGTAACGGCTTCAAGCTGCGGACAACTGACGCAAGCGTCAACTCCAACGCAGCTACTTATATTGGTTTTGCTTGGGCGGAAAGTCCGTTTAATTACAGTCGTGCCCGTTAACGATCTCGCTGGACAACGTTTTGGCAGGCTACGCGTTTTGCGTCGTGCGCCCAGTGGTCCTCGCTGGCAAACCAGATGGCACTGCGAGTGTGATTGCGGTAATGCAAAAGTAATGCAAGCCAGTAACTTGACCACCGGCAAAAGCAAAAGCTGCGGCTGTGGGGCGGAAGAAACACGACGTACTAACAACGCAAAAGCAAAACTTACGGAAGACCAAGTGCGCCAAAAGTGCGCTGAGTTCGGCTTCGACTACCTGCGTGGCTTCAACGGCATCCAGAAAGATGCTTGGTTCCGTTGCCAAGAGTGCGAGCACGAGTTTGAAACCAAAGCCGAAAAAGCAATTTATGGCGTCAACCAGTGTCCGCAGTGCAGCATCGGCAGCCACGGCTATTTGACTGAGGAGTTTTTTGATGCTCGCCCAGACCTTAAGAATGTGCCCTGCAAGGTGTACTTGCTGAGGCTACGTCAAGACGGTGAAGAATTTTGGAAGATTGGCATCACTCGCCGCACCGTTGAAAAGCGGATGTATCAAATCCCGTACGAACTGGTGGAAAGCGAGTACGTCGAAACCACTTTCTACTGTGCGTACTTACTGGAGAAAGATCTGAAGCAAGCGATCAGACGCTACCGCTACACGCCAACTATTGATTTTGGGGGCTGGACTGAGTGTTTCCAACCCGCCCCACAAGTGAACACGGTTACTCACCTGCTGGCTTTTATTTAACTGCGGTACAATAAGTACATTAGGAGCACGCGTTTTATGTTTATCTTGGATGGCCGTCCGTTATCGCCAGATGTGGCGTTTACTCATGACGGTGTTCACTATCCTGCTAACTGGCTGCGTTTAGCAACTCCAGAAGAACGCACGGCAATTGGAATCCAAGAAGTTCCTGACCCGCCTTCCTACGATCAACGTTTCTATTGGGGTTACGATCAAGACGGTCAGCTCATTCCTAAAGATCACGCCCAGCTGGTGCAACAGTGGAGTGATCAGACCCGCACTACTGCCAATACCCTACTCTCTCCCTCCGACTGGATGGTGATCCGTGAGATGGATAACGGGATTCCCATGCTGGCTGAGTACAAGACCTGGCGGGAATCCCTTCGTTTGGCTGCTGGTAGCAAAGTTTATGAACTGGAGCAGACCAAGACAACCGATGAGCTTGCTGCTTATGTCACCGGTCCTGATTACTCCGCTTGGCCCCAGCTGAATCCTCCTACTCCTCCAGCTGATGTACCTGCTGGTGATGAGCCTGTTGCATCTTCTGAAGAAGAGCCAACAGTCTTCTAATGAGGTAAACTAAAATATAAATAGCTTTGGTTGGTAAAACGTGGCATACGTTGGTAATTCTCCTGCACGAGGTGAATGGCGTAAATTAACAGATATCTCTGGAAGTTTCAACGGTTCAACAACCACATTTACAACCTCAGTTCCTCCTGGCACCAGTCAATATTACGTTACAGCTGCAACTCCTAACCAGTTAATTATCTCCCTTGGTGGTGTTATCCAAGAGCCAGGGGTTGACTACACGGTTAGTACAAATAGTATTACATTTACGACTGCACCTGCTGCAGGCTTATCATTCTTTGGCATCCTTGCAGGTGATGCATTAAATGTTAGCACTATTGGTGATGGCACCATTACAGATGCAAAAATTGCAGCTAATGCTGAAATTGCAGTCAGTAAGCTTGCTGATGGTACTGCTCGCCAGTTGCTGCAGACCGATGCAGCAGGTACAGGTGTTGAGTGGGCATCTAACATTGATGTACCTGGCACCCTTGATGTCACTGGCATTGGTACATTTGATGCAGCAACCCGTGGTGCTGTTACTGCATTGACAGATGCTTCTACGATTGCTGTTAACTTTGCACTATCTAACCATTTCTCTGTTACCCTGGGTGGGAACAGAACCTTAGGTAATCCAACCAATATGGTTGCTGGTCAATCTGGTGCTATCTGGATTACGCAAGATGGTACCGGTGGACGTACGCTTGCTTATGACAGCTACTGGGATTTCAGTGGTGGTACTGCACCAACTGTTACTTCAACAGCTGGTGCTGTGAGTTGTTTGCTGTACGCAGTTCAATCTTCTACACGGATTACTACTCAACTGCTCACTAACTTAAGCTGATATGTCAACACCAGGAAGCGTTATTCCCCTGCTACTTGGTAGCACTGCAACAGCTTATAACGTAGAACGCAGCTTACGTTTCAACAGTAGTGACAGTGACTTGTGGCAAAACCTTTGTAATACACAGGAGGCAGCAAAATGACTATCCCAGGAAGCGCAATATCTCTTCTTCTTGCAGGCGCAGCTACCGACCCTAACCTTGT
>Ga0255151_1000009_pt1 | contig 114525 bp, 179 predicted proteins | sample Atl_Yuk_RepB_8h_FD_183612 | JGI IMG/M metagenome (GOLD analysis project Ga0255151, IMG submission 183612) | Freshwater microbial communities from Altamaha River, Georgia, United States - Atl_Yuk_RepB_8h | ecosystem: Environmental > Aquatic > Freshwater > River | place: USA: Georgia | collected... | reverse complement strand
CCGATTTGGCATATGTATCTATTACAACGATGATTATGAAGGTGGGGAACTTTTCTACCCCGAACTAGATATCACATACAAACCAAAAGCAGGAGATCTAGTCATACATGGTGGAAATATACTTCACCAATCGTTACCAGTTACAAGTGACTCAATAAGATATATTAGTACATGTTTTGCTAAAGGTACGTCAGAATACCCGATTACTCTTAATCAGGAAGTATTTGGTTCTATTGAAGAAGAAGACGGCTCGTTATATTACTGAGCGGTGTCTTCGTCCTGTGGCTTTGACTTGTGAGGATTCTCACAGGTGCATGCTTCACAGCACTTTGCTTCTAGTGGTAGGTTTGTCATGGCTATATTATATCTCCTTATTTTGTTGACATGAGCATTGATCGCAACACTCTTCTTTAAAAATCTTTAGTGCCAAACCATCGTTTTTAGGTCTATCCCAAGCAATATGCTCAAGATCTGGTCTGCCTAGATCTTCCCAAAACTTCTCTCTGCCCATAGCATCTGTCTCTGGAATTGGTTCTGACTCTCTCATATTGACCACCATCCTTCATACGTTGCTTTACCAGACTCAATCCATTCTCTGTGTAGTTTATTTTGATATACCCAGTCTGTTTCATGAGTCTCCCCGCCACACTTAGGGCATGGGTTTTGATTTACAATCTTATATACGTGCTCACAAACCTCTGTGTTCATCTCTGATCCAGGTCTGATAGCATCTTATGAATCTTCTTTATTTCTCTGCTTACCCACAGTACGGATCCAAGTAAAAATACTACGTACCCCGCAGTTGCCCAATATGTAATATTTGTCATGAAACCATTCTACCATAATCTGAAAAATTTTTTAAAAACCATTTTTAGAAAAATCTGAATTTTTTGCTAAGATGTATGATGCACGATCTACAGAATAAAACAGAAAAATAATAGTGAGCACATAATGCACCCACTACTACCCCCTTGAGTTTAGATTTCTTTTTTTCCTAAAATCCAACCGTTGTGTATTCCAACAAGTGGGGCGTCAATGCAGACAGCATAACCTTTTGGAAGTTGTGCAGGGAAAAACCCTATAAACTTTTCAATGTGTTCTTTTGTATAGAATGGAATAGTCTTAGACTCTCCATTAGTCGTTGTTAGTTTTACTGGTATCATTTTTATCTCCTTGTTCTATTGTAATCCCGTTTTTTTCGTAGTGGCTTCTATCGTAGTTAGCAAGAGTGCCACCACTCTCAAGGTGGGCTTTCCTGCGTAGTTGTTCTGCTGAGTAGTTAGCCATTGGCTACACACTCGCATGGGTCAATGTGATAATCCTCGTTATCACCAAAAAACACTACACCTTTTCCGTTGCAGGTGTCGCAATCTGCTACATAAATTGAGTTAATCATTTGGATACTCTCCAATTTGTCCACATAGGTAGACGCTCAGGGTCAGTATCATCATACCAACGCTCAATGTTGTTTTCACATACTTCACAGAATGTGAATTGGTCATCTCCTACCATAGAGATAGCAGATTTATTTGGTGTATGCTCTTTGCATACTTCTTGAATTGTTAATGTAGTCATTTTAGACCACCTTTCTTTTTTCTAACTAGGACTATCCTAGCACTAGGGTCTGACAAATTGGGGCATTTATTCGCTAGGCTCACTGTGATTTACACCACATTTATTTGCTAGGCTCACTGCCTGATTTATCGTTATTTAATTTTATAGGAGTATCCTATCATAGATACCCTCAAAAGTCAAGCACCTTGACGGCGTGTCGTCTGTGATTTATCTCACAAGATACATGTTCTCATCAAATGTGAGTACTTTGTGAACCTTGTAGGTTTTATCGATTGGACAGATCATCATCCAACCCTCAGGGTCTACATGTCCACATGTTGGACAGATTGGGTGAATTTTTTCGAATGTATTCATTTTAGTTATCCTTTCTAGATACTTTCTTATTTAATTTTTCTTATAGGAGAATAATAGCACACAATTTCCCAAAAGTCAAGTCCTAACACGGCGTGTCGCATGTGATTTAGACCACATCACAAAAGGTGCAAATCGGACATTGGTCGGGGGCTGTGGATAACTTTGTGGATAACTTATGTGACCTACGTCATATGTGATGTATCTCACAAAGTCCTAAATGTCCGTTTTATACCCTCGAAAATGTCAGACCCCCCTGCTAGAATACTTGTATTAGATAAAAAAGAAAGGACAATAAAATGTCACTAGAAAAATTAGATAAAGTAATAGTAAATGGTTATTCCTCTTGGAACTATGTTTCACAATACTACAATGACTACAATGTAAAGGGTAATGACCCAAATTGTAAGCACGAAACTTGGACAGATGTTCAAGGTGTTTCAACTAGACAACCATACTTCAATCGCTACTGCGATAAATGTGGTTATCGTAAATTATTCGTAAAGTATGCTAAGTATTGCCGTAATACTAAGAAAGGTGGTCGTAAATAATGGCTACACTAGAAATTTTTGAAATGAATTCAGATGGTGCAGGTTGGACTGCGCTAGAAAATGTTTCTGCTGATACTAAACTAGATTTAGAATTAGCAATCGTAACAAATGCTCCAATGCAAATGTTATGTTTCAAATGTCATACACCAATCCCTCGTGGAAATGTGTGTGTTAATCATAAAAATGTGAAAGGAGGAATTTACCTTGACTAAAAAAAATGTTTTAATCAGTTTTGTAACTGATGCTGAAACTGATCTTCAAGCAGTTTTCAATCTAAATAAAATTTTTAATAAACTTTCTGAAAGTGAATTAGAAAAATTTAACGCATTTGAAGTTTTAGATGTTGTTGAATAAATAAAAAGTTTTTGCAAAATAAAAATTGCAAAAATTTGCTCGGGCGCTGTGTGGTGTAAATCACATCTAAGATACGGCGTGTCGCCTTGACTTTTTGAGGTTTTTATGTTAAACTATCCATAGTTAAAAAATAAAGAAAGGATAACTAAAAATGGACTTTTTAGACTATATGGACGAAATCTACGAGGAACTCGTGGAAGAATTTGGACACGAAATCGAAAGCGATTGTATCCATAAGTGATATAAATCACACAACGCCTACGGCGTGTCGCCTTGACTTTTCAGAGTTTATCTGATAGGATACTAGGTATCAAAACTAAATAAAGGACAAATGGGCTAATGAGCCTAAGCAAATAAGTGTGATACAAATCACAATGAGCCTTAGCAAATAAGTAGCCTAAATGTCAGCCCCAAATGCTAAAATTAGTAATAACAAGAAAGGAAAACTAAATGTCAGCAAATGTCTATTCAATCGAAAATCTCCTAGTGGGAAAAATCTATCGCTCAAAAACTATTGAGGGCGAAATCGTATCAGCAGAAAAGCACCCTCAAGGTGTATGGTATGAGAATTGCGAGAGTTATCTCGTAGAAATTCGCAAGCCACAAGGTGGCTACACTTTCCGCACTCTAGCAGTAAAGGTAAATGACTAATGAAACTAGATGAATTCAAGAAACTAATCGAGGCGCAACGCCAAGAAATCAAATTGACAAACTTAGAGAAAATCGCTAAAATTGTAGAAACAACAAAAACGAAAGGTAAAAACTAATGACTACAACTTATACAGACTTTCCATTTACTCACAATGGAATTAACTACATTTCAAGATTTACCAATGACTCACCATTTTTGGCAAGAGTTAAATCTATGCCTACCGCAATTTTCAACGAAATAAATCGTGCCTGCCTAAACGAATACCTAGAAAATAAAACTTACACACTTTCAGAAATTCAAGCCGTATTAGATACACTTAACGAAGGTGGCTCTCATGCGTTTATCATGTTAGGAGAAAATAACTAATGATGACTCGTAAAGACTATGTTCAAACCGCAAACATTCTAAAAGGATTTTCAGATGAAATTCACCCAGCAGTTTTTGAAGATTTAGTAGAAGAATTCGCACAATATTTTGGAAGCGATAACGAAAGATTTGATAAAGCACGATTTGAAAAAGCGTGTGGTGTTGATGAGATTGGACTAATACCAGTATGAGCATGAGCAGATTTCTAACAACACTAATTCAAATTGGTTTAGTTTCAATTTGTTTTCTTTTAGTTAAAGAATTAATTCGTGACATAAAAGAAAACGGATTTTTCAAATGATCTAAATTAGTTGAATTTTCAACAATGGGGCCCGAGGGGTTATCCACAGGCTTATCCACAGCCTGTTTAAGAAATGTGGTTAAGATCACAGTTTTTATGTCTCATTATTTAAGAATTACGGCGTGTCTAATTTGATTTTGTCAGTAGAAAATGATAGGCTTACGGAGTAAGACTAAAGAAAGGAAAAAACAATGAGAGGTTATTCTATTGTTGATTTACTAGTAGACCAATACTATGCGCCTACTTCACTACGCCGTCGTTTCAATGGCGGAATTATAAACCATGCTGAATTGCGTGAAGATACTTACCCTGCTGAGGGTTGGTTAGATTTCGCAATTCGCTATACACCAAAAGGTTCACTAAAAGATGAGTGGGCTACAGTTTCCGTTAGAGTAGATAATTACTAAGAAAGAGGTAAATAAATGGGACTAGATATGTATCTCCACGCTAAAAAATATGTGGAAAAAGTTGATTGGCAAAAACTACAGGCAGATAATGATTTGTCTATGAATAGCCCTGAAGTAATTAATGATTTGTTTAATCAAATTGTAACTACCGCAGGATTAGAAGATGTCGCTACAGATATCTATGGTGCTGAAGTTTCAGTTACTTGTGCCTATTGGAGAAAGTCTAATCAGATCCATAAGTGGTTTGTAGATAATGTTCAAGGCGGTAATGATAACTGCGGTGAGTACTATGTCTCGCATGAGAAACTAAAAGAATTGCTAACTACTTGCCAACAGGCTCTATTTGCTAAAGACCCTAGCCTATTGCCACCACAGGCAGGTTTCTTCTTTGGCTCCTATGATATCGATGAATGGTATTGGGCAGATATCAAGGACACTATCAAGAAATTGAAGCGTGTGCTTGCTATGCCTGAAATGTCCAAATTGTCCTTTTACTACACTTCTTCGTGGTAGGACACGCCGTATTGTGGGGGATTTGATTTTGTCAGTCCCCCATGATAAGATTTCAGTATGAAAAGAAAGGACAGAAAAATGAGTAAAATGAAAAACCTACTAGATGAAATACTAAACTGCTCAGATTGTAATGGGCAGGGTGTAAATTATTGGGGAAATGGTGAGGACTATGATTTTGAGTATTGTGATTGTAATCCTTATCGCATGATTATTGAAGACGGCGAAATTGTAAATGAGGGAGATTTGACTAATGTGTAATATCTGCTATGCTTTAGAAAATAAAATATCTATGATTGACGCAAGTCCTAGCACAATGTGTAAGTCACACTATCAAGATTGGTCAGATGAAAAGTCTTTAGGAGAGGATTGGAACTAATGGAAAATGCTTGTCTTCAATGTGGCGACAATGAAGCGATAGATGGCTTCTATTGCTTTGGTTGCGGGATTGATATATACTTCAGTGAGGAAACAATTTTTGAGATGGGAGAAAGTAAATAATGGGAAGTAATATGGCAACAGAAATGGCAGATGGAACTCTAGAGGATTTGGGTATCCACCTAGATTTAGAAACTCAGATAGGAATACACTTATCTGCTAATCACTACCCTCCAGTGCCTAAGTCAATGGTAAAACCTTGTATTGAGGCTATTGACGCAGTAAATGACCTAGGACTATGGGACGCAGATATTGAATTGCCAGAGGGTATTTCATGGCGTGGATTGAATACTGCGCCTGCTCATGCTATTATTGAGGCTCACCACCTAAATGCTTGGATTATCGAAAGAGAGGAATACTAAAATGGAATATAACTACAGCCTAACTATCTCCTATGACGGAGATTTGGTATCAACAACACGCAGCGCAGATATGCTTGAAATTGTCAATGCGTGGAATAAGTGCGTAGACTTTGGAGATGCTAAAGAATACGCTACCTACAACCTATCAGACCCAATGGGTAAAATGTATACTAAGACCTTCTATCGCAATGGAAATGTGAGTGTGAAATGAGTGCTACAATGACAACTATGGAACTTCGCTTTGCTGATTATCTTTTTCCTAATCAATTAATGGAAGAAGATTTAATTAAAATTGATGAACAATATGTAACTGTTGGATCAATTACTGAAACAAAAGATGGTTATCTTTTAATTTGTCTTGATGATTTCAATGATGAAATTGAAGTGTTCGTAACTGATGAACAAAAAATTGAGTGGTATGTTTTTATAGAAGAAGACGACGACTAAAGGGGCCCGACCCAATGTCGCAAATGTCCGTTTTACGTAGAATCTCCCTAAACTTGTTTTTAAGATAGTTTTATGATAAGATTATTCTATGTTAAGAAAAAATAAAGAGGAATTAAGGCGTATTCAAGAACTACGCAGATCTAATGCTGCCTCTTTTGTTCCTAACAAAAAGAATTACACTAGACAAAGTAATAAAAAAATGATAGAATTGTCTAAGAAAGAAAGGGAAGACCATGACTAAATTAAAACGGTCCAACGATAGGAAGGTAGCAAATGCAGTCTCACGAAACGGAAAAACCCCAACAATCGCCAATACCTTTGGTTTACCTGCTGGAAAAAATTTCTCGTGTCCTGGTGCCACTGCCACTTGTGAGAGCGTTTGTTATGCAGGAAGACTTGAAAAAGTCTACAAAGGAGTAAAGGCTACTCTTCTCCATAATTGGGAATTACTTAAAGACGCAGACCATGACACTATGGTGTTTTTATTGCAGGACATGATTAATGATTTCAAGGCAGACTGTGATAAGCGCAATGCACCAAAGTTATTTCGCATTCACTGGGATGGGGATTTCTTCTCTGATACCTATGCCAATGCATGGAAGTATGTAATCGAAAACAATGCAGATGTTAAATTCTGGGTATATACACGTGTAAAGTCTGCTGCCCTTATTCTCAAGGGAATTGATAATCTAAGTTTATATTTTTCTGCAGACGCAGATAATATCAAAACCGCAGTAGACTTAAAATTAAAAAATGGTGTACGCATGGCATACCTTGCTAAGAATTTTGCAGTGGGTCAAGAAACACTAAAAGAATTAATTTCAAAACCTGGTGCTAAGTGTCCTGAAAATGCAAAACGCATTCCACTTATTTCTACTAATGGTAGTGCTTGTGTATCATGTGGCTTGTGTGTTCATAATAAGTCTGATATAGTATTCTCTTCTAGTAAAAAGTAGAGGCCATGGAACTATCTCAATTAATAATTTATTTATTCTGGTGGGGACTTTGTTTATTTCTTTTGCAATGATCCCGCTCTAAAATGGGGGCGGGGGCAAAATGTCCGTTTTATACTAATTAAGAAGTGTAATTAAGATCACATGGAAAAACCCCCCACGATTTGTATTTCTTGTATTTTTTTGCTATACTTAGAATAAGACCAAAACAGAAAGGGAAAGAAATGACACTAGGTGGATACACTTATCAGATTGGCGACCTATTCACTACTTCTAAGACAGGAATTACAGGCAGAATTGCTGGGTTCTCACCTCTTAGCAATAAGGTCACTCGTGTAAATCTTATCTTAGCAAATGGCTCTCGCCGTTTCGCTATGGTAAAGACCTCTAAGTAATCTCAAAATGTGAGAAAATGTCAAAAAATGTTTGACATTATTCTCTAAAAATGCTAAAATAAATACTATCAACAACTAACAAAGGAGAAAGAAAATGGCAGTAGCAACAGCAACATACAAGGTAGGCGACCTCTACACTTCACAGAAGTCAAAGGTTACAGGCACTATCACAGAAATCAAGCCAAACACAGACGGAAGCACAGTTCGTGTCAAGTTAGATGTCAATGGCACACCACGCTGGACAACTTGGACAGCGAAGTAATTTAGCACACGCTAACGCCACCTGAGCAAGTGGAGGCTAAACTGCTCACTTGATTTTCTAGTTTAGAAGTGCTAGACTAGAGTAAGACCAAAACCCATAAGAAAGGAATACAATGTCAAGAGGCAAAGCCATAAATGTCAAGATTGCTACGACTAAAGTAATCAAGGCACTTGAAACCAAACTAGCCCAACTCCAAAAGGATAAGGCTAATCAGAAAGTCAATGAGGAGAAGTTCTCAAAGGCTCAAGAGAAATACAACAAGGAAGTTGCTAAGTTAGCACTTGCTCAAATCTCTAAGGCAGAGGACATTTCTGCTCACACTCGCTACAATGGCGAAATAAATGTATCGTTCTCCTTGCCAAAGGGAACTATTGAACTTCCAAAAGAACCTGAAAAGGATTTTGAGAGTTTCCACGATTGGCAATACAAGGAAATGGTAGAGGAAATTGAAAACGCTATCCGTATTCTGAAAATGACAGATGAGGAAGTAGTTTCAACTTCAACTTACAACGCTATCGCTAGATACTTGTAGAGATTGGGTGGGGTGTAAAAGCCCCACTCATTATCCCCTGCGTTCAAGGCAGATAATCTGCGAAAGTCCCCTGGGGATCACAACTAAATAGTCCTGAGCATGACATAGAAAACTGCTCCACATAAAATTTGACAAATGTCAGACCATAATGCTAAACTTAGTATATAAAGAAAGGAAAGAATATGCTATCAACAGCACTAGCAATACAGACCGCAACATCAGAAGCGGTACACGATGAATCAGTTATGGGAATCGCCTCAATGATTTTTCATGGCAGAAATGAAATGAGCGAGGATGAATTTGCGAAAGCAATGTTCATGTATTCTGCTCATCTATCAGCCTTAACGGCTACTCTCGTTACTCATGCCTGCTTGACAGAATCACAGATTAACGATATGATTGATACTATTAATGAAATGGAAGACCTTGGAAAGGATATCACAAATGGAAACTAATGAAACAATTGGAGCGACTGAATCAGTACAACACGTCACTGAGGAATTTTTAAAAACTCAGATTGTACAAAAAGATGAACGCATTCAGCAACTGGAAGAACACATTCAGCGTGTAACGCAGCGTGACTACGCAACTCGTGGTGAATTGCAAAGCATGCGTGACGGTATGCATGAGTGGACCATGGCAGCACTTAAGTCTCGTGAAATCTCTGAAACAAATGCAGAAGAGATTGCAGAGATTTGTGGTTTTGAACTTACATCAGAAGTCGAAGCAGAAGTCACTGTCACTTACTACATCACATTGCAAGTACCTGCAGGCGAAGAAGCAGAAGACATCATTAATGAAATTGATTTTGATGCAATTACATATGATTGCGATAAAATTACATATGTCTCATCTAATGTAGACAGTATCGACATCTAAAGAATTCCTGGGCTTCATGAAAGGGCCCAGGATGTAAACGGATCCTCTCTTTCATCCTTTCTTTCAGAGGACCGTCAGGGACCTGAGCACGTCCACGTAAACTGCTCAAATCAGGTGCCGAGGGGCATTTGTACCAAATGTCCGAATTAAGAAGTTTAAGAAGATCACCCCATAACCTAGGATTTGCTTTTGTCAGTCAAATCTGCTAAACTTAAGATAACAAAAACAGAAAGGAAAAAAATGGCTCACGAAATCGAATCGTTTGCAAGCCTGCGTGAACCCGCATGGCATGGTCTTGGAACAGTTTTTCAAGACGAAGTAACAACAGCAGAAATGCTATCAACAGCAAATCTCTCTAATTGGAATGTTAGATTAGAAGATTTGGAAATCCCATCACACTTACAGTCTGATAAATCTTATCAGTATGTTGTGCGTACAAATCCGTTTGATAATAATCAGACAGATGTTCTTGGTGTTGTAGGTGAACGCTATGTTCCACTACAAAATGAAGACCTATTTACTTTTGGAGATGCAATTCTTGACGGCGGTGGTCGTTGGGAAACAGCAGGCTCTTTGCGTGGTGGTCGTGTAGTATTTGGCTCTCTTGCTCTTGAGCGTGAGACTGTACTAGACCCTAGTGGTGTTGCAGATAAGGTAAAAACTTATCTTCTTGTAAATACATCACACGACGGCTCAATCGCTATTCAAGCAAGTGTAACACCTGTTCGTGTTGTATGCGCTAATACTCTTGCTGTTGCTTTACAGCGTACACGCAAGAAGAATGGTGTCAAGCAATCTTTCAAGATTCGCCACACACAATCTGCTGAGGGTAAGGTACAGCAGGCTCGTGAGGCTCTTGCTGTTGCTAATGCTTACATGGACGAATTCTCTAAAATGGCACAAGCCATGATTGAGAAAGAAATCACAGCGCAACAATTCAATGATATTGTTTTGGCTGCGTATCCAAAACCTGATGAAGCCAAAAAGGGTGCATTGTCTAAGTGGACAACAAAAGTTGATACCATTAACGACATCTACACTGGTGAATTCAATGGCATGATTGCTGGTACTGCTTGGGGTGCATGGAACGCACTTACAGAACGCATTGACTGGTATCGTGGTGGTAAGCGTGGTCTTACTGAATCTATCCTTATGGGTTCAAGTGGTTTTGACCCAATGATTAACGCAGAAAAAAATCGTCTGCTTCATATTGTGCAGGACGTAATGGCTGCATAAATATGCACTCCTGAGCATGAGTATAAACTGCTCACTTTTTCATGCGATCATGGGGCCCCGACCATGTGATTTTTATCACAATCTTATTAAGATGTTAATTAGATTTTTCCAGGAATTTCATTACGTAAGAGTTGACAAACTCCCTGATATTTGCTAAAATAAATCTATGACCACAACATACAAACCATATACCATAGATGAACTTGTAACAGAAATCTATGAGGATAACCTATCGCACTTTGAGTTCATGGAAAACATGAATGGTGGAGACTGTGACTGTGCTCTACACCTTACTATGAATACTATCCTAAAATATTGGGGGGAATAATGGATACCGTGCTTTATTGGTCAGACCTAGCGGATCTAACACATGAGACACAGGTAGAGATGTTTAATTTCTGTACCTGCGAAGACCCTGACTATGAAAAACCATACTTTGACTGCCCTTGACAAATTTATAGCGGTTTGCTAGAATAATACTAAGACCAACAGAAAGGACCAATATGCCAAATTGGGTATATAACTCACTTACAATTGTGGGTAGTAAAGACGAAATCAAGTCTATCAAGAAACAAGTTAATCAACCATTCCAACGTCAACACGACCAATGGAATCCTGCTACAGGACAAATGGAATTACAGGATACACTATATCCAAACCCTATATTTGCATTCTGGAATATAGTTGCTCCTACAGATATGGCAACTTACAATCTACAAAAAGACCCTAATCATGACGACAGCGTTATCGATTTTAAGGGTAATAACTGGTATGACTGGAATGTACGTAACTGGGGCACTAAATGGGATGTGGCTGTATCTCATAATGAGGAATGGCCTGAGACTGAGTTAATGGAAGAAGATGAGACTACTCTTGCATACCGCTTCAATACCGCTTGGTCTCCACCTCTACCTGCCATTGAGGCGTTGTCTGCACAGTATCCTGAAGTAGAATTTAGTCTTGACTTTGAAGAAGAGACTGGTTGGGGTGGCGAATACCTGTTTGTTAATGGGCAGGGCAGTGAGATAGAATCATACGATAACAAATGCAGAGACTGTGATTCACTTAACACCATGGAGTATTGCGAAAACGACTGTGGTGAGATATGCTCATCCTGTAATTATATGGGTGAAGCAGACCTTGAAGCAGTTGCGGAATGTGATGAGCACAAGGTATACTTGGACGAAGAACATATACCAGCATATAGATTTGAGGTAGGATAATGAACCTAGAAACATTAATTGAATTCATCAAGATTACTATTATTAGTCTGGAGCAAGATTTAGAGGGTTTGTATGAGGACATGGAATCCATGGACCCTGCCTCAAAAGATTTTGCAGACTTAGATATTGAGTACAACTTTATCAGTGGGCAGGCCACAGGTATGAGATATATTCTTAAACAAGCACTAGGAGAAGAATAATGCACTACGACATCGAGAACTCAGAAAAACTGGAGCCACACCTGCAGCGTATGGTAGACCATGGTGTCAATGGCCTGGATATCATGCACGGGGAATTAAAGAACCTCATGCTGCTTGCAGACGCACAGTTGGAAGAGGCACAGCGCATTGAGGAAGACAATGACTACAGTGACGCAATGGAATCTATGGAACGTAAATATTGGGAGGGTATGGCAGACGCCTACACTCATCTTTATAAACTAACATATGATTTAAGTTTTGCAATTGCGGGATTGGAAAAAGATGACAACGGAGAGTAGATCTGCTATACAGTATGAGCAATTGACATTAGACCTAGACTTTGATACACTTATAACAAACCAACAAGAAAGGTAAGACAATGGGAGCACGTTGCACGTTTGTATTTAAAACTAGTGAGGACCATGCAGTTGCACTGTACAGTCACTGGGGAGAAGACTCAATGTATCCAGATTTGGCTGCAGCACTGAACCACGCTAGGCCACGCTGGAACGATTCATCATATGGCACACGTATGGTGATATCATATTTGTTACAGCATGATATTTTAGATGAGACTGGGTTTGGTATCTATGGGGTGGACCCATCAGACCAGGCATTCATGGACCATCCAATAACTATCGACTTTACTGATAATACTGTTGGTGAGGGCGAAGAATGGCATTCGTTTGAAGAGTTTGTCAACTACCATGGCAATATCTTAGATAAGAATTTAGTAGCGACGGCTACCTCATAACGGGGACTGGTCATCCCTATCAGGGGCAGCGCAGGCAACCTTTCTACTTGCGCTGTCCCCACTTTTTTGATACAATGCTTAAGGAGGCACTATGATTAGACGAACTATAACACCTGAAGAAAAAGTAGCACAGCGTTTGTCTGCTATCGTTTCAGACTTACGCCTTGACATTGAGCAGGTTGGCGTTTATTTAGCAAGGACATCACCAAATGTAGCGTATAATCGTCTTGTTGAAATCGCTGAATCAGCGCAGTATGAAAAGGAACAAAATGAAATCAGATTCTACCAACACAGACTTTTCTAGAAAGTGCGAGATACTAGATGAACTTTGGATGGCTTATAGAGATGCAGAGCCAATGCAAGACTACATGGAATACAACGATCTGGCACTGCCTCTGGCCTTTGCAATTAACGAGGGGATAGTAGAAGCAACCCCTACTGCTAAAGTCTATATAGAAGAAGCCTGGGGTATGCTATGCGAATTCCTGGCTATAGATGAAACACAGTCCTATGAATCATTAGACGACATGATGGAGCAATCAGAGCATTTTGATACTTGACAAGATGGCAGATGGTTTGCTATACTTAGAGTAAGTCAGGGGGCATGTATAGTTGAGCCGTTAGGCTGTGGCTATTACTCCCCTGACCCCTAGGTGCCGAGGGTTGTTATCAAACCATCAAACCATATTACGAAGAATATCCAAATTTCCTGGAAAAACCATTACGATCCAAACCATCAAACCCTCTAGCATAATATATTTGGTTTGTCAAACCATCAAACCATAGTGTATTCTATATAGGGTATTTACTATAGGGGTATTACGAAGGATCTTTTCTATTCCCCGCCGCTTTTCAGGCGGGAATTAAAGAGTGTTATAATTAAATTATGAGTCCCCGTCATTTTGCAAGAATGTATCAGAATAAAAATTCACATAGACATGATCAGCCATCTGATTGGGACTTGTTTACGAAAGACATGACGGTTTTGACGGGCATGTTGTATACAATTGCTAAAGCGCCTATCAAACCATTCCTCCCTGCCTTCTACAAAACTGCGGGGGAAGTTAAAAAAGATTACGAAACTCTCTATAATCTCCCTAATGAAGAGTAACAAACCATTCTTTCTGGTTTTTAAACATTTTCAAACATTTTAAAAGATATTACGAAATTATTCCAATTTTTCTGGAATTTTCTGCAAAAATCCCTACTTGACAAACCATGGTTTTGCATGTATAATGCCAAACCTTTTATATATGGTTTGACAATATCGAGGATATATGGTAGATGGTTTGATGGTTAAATGGTTTGATGGTAGTATGGTTTGTGGTTTGGGATTACGGCGCCTACGATAAAAGCGTTCCATCCACCACTATCCTCCACTTTACTCCACTTTAACCCCATATAAGAAAAATAACAGTAAGATTTATCTGTGGATAAAGTTGTGGATAATTATTAGATTATTGTGATTTTTTGACTTGATTTACTATATGCCAGAACTGATCATAGGATGAAAGACACAATCCATACTCAGTATGAAGGTAGAAAAAACAAAAATATTTATCTCCACCAGTTACTTCTTCAGCGATATGTGGTTCCATAGTTCTAAAACACAAAGCACTTCCAGCAGCAGGTCTAAACCTTACTTTCTGGTCAGGGAAGTTAATATTTCCACCTTCATAGTCATCACTAAGATATATCAAGATAGTCCAATCCATAGTATGTGAGGGGTTTGTAGGGTCAATATCAAGATGCTTACCAACATGTCCACCTTGGCGGTATGTATAAATAGAGTAATTGCGAGTAATGAAATCTGGCACAGAATTATTTGTCTTCTCAGCCCATACATCTATAACCTTGAGCAATGGTTCTTCAATCATTTTTACTATCTTAAAAGCCTCTGTATGGGAAGGGGAGTGATCAGGAGTTATCTTCTTATCAAACCATTCTTCTGCACTATTGGCAATCCAACCATCCCAATCAACTGTCTTTATATATCCACGATGTACTTGTCCATAACCTCTAATGTCATCATATGAATGGTCAACCCACTTATCCCAAGGATAGATAACTGGAGAAATAACAGGATCTCCATCAGTAGAGTTTAAAGCATCAACTATCTCTTTAGGGTTTGGGATAGCATTCTCGATATAAATAATATTATCTGTAAGATTGTTAATGATCATAGATTGATTATATCACCTATAAAAAAGCGGGGGCTATAACAAACCCTTTATGGCCTTATTGACCAAACGCAGTATCTTTCTCTTGGTTATTTTAGATGCATCAAAGGTCTCTGTATATCCTCTTTGGGGCATATCTCCCTTATCTAGGTAATGTCCATATCTCTCTCTTAGGGTTTGTAGTACTATAGATTCGACTCTTCTGGCTCCCGCCCGATTTTGAAAATACCAATAACAAACCAATTCCCATCCCTTGGTCCTATGCTGGCGAAACCTTTTACCAGTTATATCCCCTATCCCTATCTTTATGGCATTATATTCCTGGTTGTAGATAATATATAGGATAGTAGGGGTCATAGGCATATTATAGGCTATTAAACCATATTGCTCGTTTAGAGCATAAGGGGTTTGATATTCTATTTTCCGCCGAACTTTAAAAACTTGACTTATTTTCCGCCGAACTGTATACTGTATATATGCTACATAATAAATTAATAGAAATATTAGATGGACAAATTGCAGGTTCTAAAGCAATAGGCTGTAAATGTATTGCTTGCGACAATGCTATTGCCCTTCGTGCAGTAGTGGAATTGCATAAGCCTGAGCATTCTATTCGTGGATACCGTTGTAATCTTGACGATGAACTTTATCCATGCCTAACTGTTCAGGCTATTGAGAAAGAGTTAGCATGAGTGCAGATAACTTTTATATCATTCGCAAGCATCCACTTGGTGGATATGCTGCGGTAATAGGATTTGCTTCTGATACTGATGAAAATGATGAACAGATTATGCCAGAGGCTGAAATTACTGATAAAAAATTTGAAAAGTGGCAAGATGCTTGGAATTATGCCCTTGGACAATATGCAGAGTATGGGTATGACATTCATCCTGAGTGTTTTGAATCTAAGTCAATATTAAGACGAATTAAATATATGTTAGGAAAGTTATGAGCGAAGAATATTATTATCCATCAGAGTCTTATGACTCTTTAGTTGCATCTGCTGGAACCATTATTAAAGACTGGAATATTGGTGATTGGCAGGGTGATTATGTATACCTGCTCAAAAATGGTAATAAATTTGGATTTACTGTAGTTGGATATGGATCATGCTCTTATTGCGATGCCCTTGAAGGTTGTGAAAACGATGAACAGGTTGAAGAATTAAAAGAAGAAATTGTTAAGGGGATTTTCTGGGGAACTGCAGAAGAAGTAGAAGCCTATGCTATTAATGATCATGCTAATCGTTGGTATTATCATGAACATGAATGGAAAACTATTAAAAGAGAACTAAAAGCAGAATTGAGAAAGGGTTAAAATGAAACTAAATATTGACTATAATATTAAAGATGGCCAAAAGGCTATTATTAGTACTGAGGATGATATGTATGGATGTAGGACTTTAATTCTACCGTCTCATCTTGCCATTGAAATTTATGAAGCATTAACAGAAGAATGGACAATGTAATGAATAATCCACATGCAGAACAACTAACAATAAAACTTCTTATGGAATATGCAGGTAACATGGAAGATGCTTTAATTAGAAAGACATTACATGATATTGAAACTGTCCTGCGTGAGCAGGTAGCACAAGAAATTGCTGCTGTTTGGAGAAAAACAGATAACCCAGAACATTTAACTTATGCAGATGGGTTAGCAGATGCAGTTGATATTGCAAGGAATGGAAAATAAAATAATGCCAATTCACATTCCAATCTACGTTAATGATAAACTAATTAAAACATACCACATTGGTAGAGTTTCAGGTGGTACAGACCAGGAATCAATCAATACTTATTTAATTATAGAAGATGACTTTCCTTGGGAGACTGGTCAAATGTTTAATCATAGATATGGAGATAGCATTGAAACTTGCGTAATCAAGGGTATTAATGCTATGATGAATACATGAGACTATTTGTTAATGTAGATGACATTACTTGGCAATGTGGTGACTGTGGAAATGTGTACGATTTAGCAGTTAATCATTGTCCTAATTTTATATTGGACAAAGCATTATTGGAGCAAGGAATGCTAAATTTAAATTATGATAACCCTGCAAAAAATAAAAAGGGTAAAAAGAAATGAGCAAAAATAAAAATAAGAGACCAGACTATATCATCAAGGTTGATCGTGACTGGAGATACGGTAGACATGCCAGATTCTGGGAGATTCAGAGGTGGTACGGTACAGATGAAAAAGGATATTGGTCAAGTGCATGTAGGGGCGGTTTAGCATATACTGAATGGGGTATGAGGCTGGCCATTAAAAGAAAATTAAAAAAGATGAAGATTGGTAATGCAACTAATCATTTTGATTTAAATTGGAATAAAATTGAGGAGCCAAAGTGACACTTGAAGAAGAGATTATTGATTTAACCGATAAATGGTATAGGTATGTCGGAATGGACCATCATAAAGATCGTGATTGTCACTGGTATATAACAAAGACCTATTCATATGGACAAGAACCTTATTGGCAAGCAAGTCATCATGGATACCGCTCAGAAACATGGTATAGCCCTAAGTGTGGAACCGAAGAATTGGCAGAAACGCTTTTACGTGATAGACTCAATAAATTGTTACAGGAAGCCCTTTATTATTTAAAACGGGATATTGATAATGAAGAGGCACTCGACTGGATGGGCATTAACAAAGAAATATTAGAAGAAATGATTGAGGAATTGTCGTGAGCAAAGAGCCTAAGATAACTAATATGGATTGGCGGTCTTTAGGCTATTGGCCTATATGGAAAGATGGTAAAAAGGTTTGGGTTCCTAAAGATAAAGTAGAAAAAGAAGAGGATAAATAGGTAATATTCTGGTATAATCGGTATATGTCTAAAAATCCATTTGATCCGTCGCTAAGCGTAGAAGAATTAGCAGCAATTTGGGAGCCCCGCAAAGAATACATTGAAAAAGATCTTTGGGTCATCCGTAACTTTTTAACCGACGAAGAACTAAGATGGCTTAACGAAGAAGCCAACGATCCAAAAGACTGGTATACCACCATGCGTTCCCCATATGGAGGAAATACTAAGAATAAGTTTTTAGGCTATATTGCAGATTATGATGAATTTGGTAATATGCTAGTACCAGGACCAAACTCTAAATATAGACCACTACATGTCAAACCTATCGAAAAGCGAATAGAATCAGTAGTTCCTAAGCACTTTGGTGGTGCGGGTGCACTTCAGTCATTCTTTGAGGTTCCTGATGAGCAAATTATTGCAGAGTTAGGACATGACGTAGATTACGCCATGGGATGGCATTATGAACGAGATGATGCTGACGATGATATTCAACAAAGAACTATTGTAGAAAACTCTAAAACTCAAGGTAAAAGAATCGTGAGTGAAGCAAAAATATCAGCCTCATTCAATGTATATATTAATGATAACTTTGAAGGTGGCATCTTACAATTTAAAAATAAAGATTACGAAATCAAACCAGAACCAGGTATGCTTGTAAATATTCCTCTGTACAGAGAGTTTGAACACAGAGTGACAAAGGTAACTGGTGGCAATAGACATACCATCTATGGAAGATGTTGGGATAACATTGACAATAAGTATATATCTACTAACGAAGATTGTTAATGGATAAAAGGGTTCTTTTAGACGGATCTACCGTCGATTCTTATGAAAAACCAATAGACCTAATTATACATACTAAGGCTCCTGGAAAGTGGAAGGTTATTGACATGGAAACTGGGGAAGAGTACATTGGCAGCAAGTTTGGCTTTGGATCTTTTGGGGAAACCCTGAGAGAAAAGGTTAAAAATGGCATTATAGGCTCATGGCATAAAATAAAAGAAGCACAAAACCATAACTAATCACTTAATGATATAATGATTATATGATAGATGTTAATATAGTGTGTCAAGATTGTGGTACTTTATATACCGCTCCAATCGACGCTGAAAACAAGGCTTTGCTATGCACTAATGAAAACTGTGCAAGTAAGAAAGAAAAATGTACCAAGTGCAACAAATTGGCTAAGTTTACCCAGCCAGATAAAAATACTGGCAAAATCATAGATGTATGTGAACAGCATTTTATTTTCATGCATATGGGATAACATGAAAAAATCAAATAATAATAGATCTAAGAGTCAAAAGAAACGTGCTGAGAAGAATCAAAAGAGACTATCAGATAAGACTAGATTATCTAAGCAGCAGCGCTGGGAAATGAGAGAGCGAGTACGCATCCTCTCAGAAACATTATCTCAATTTTAGCAAGGACTTTACAAGGCCGTTAGTTTCATGTATAATGGTTTTATGGACGTAACTTATATACACCCCCTTTGGATATTGGGTGGTTTTGTAGCAGGATGGGTCGTATGTTTTATTCAAATGAAATACGGCAACGATGGCAAGTAATAGAATAGTAATCTGTTCTATCTGTAAACGTGAAATCGAGGTAAGATCTGGTTTTGCACACGAAACATTAACTAGGCACATGAAAGAGCATAAATGAAAGAATACAAGTTTCCAGACCCAGACTATGAAGGATGGGAAATTACTGTACCAAGAGATGTTGTTAAAGACATCATTATTTCTTATTTGCAAAAAACATATTATTGGACTGTTGCTGTAGGCTGCTTCCTAATTGGACTTTTGGTTGGTATTAGAATATGAATAGAAAACAAGTAGAGTTTGAAGAAATAGAAGAGCAGGTAGTTGTAACCCTAAGAACTAAGTGTCCTGAAAAATATCTTCTTATTGATAGAGAAAATGGCAATGTATTTATTGCTAAGGAAACAGGTGAATGGGAGTTAATTCGTGGTAGATAAAATTGTTAACCTTATTTTTAAATGGAAAACACTTCGACTTGCTATATTTGATGAGGTCAATCTCTATAATTCACTTACACGGATTATGAATGACCCAGAGTCAATGCAAACAGCATCTGCTTTTTGGGATGATGGAGATGGGTGGCGTGGATGGACTATAAAAGATGACAATACATATTATTTTCATGACTTGCCAGAAAAGTCTTTAAGTGATATTATGTATATTATTATGGAAAAAGAGGAGTTAACCTAATGAATTGTGGATGTGGATTTTCAACTGAATACCCTACTTGCAACGGTACACACAAAGTAGTAAAGACAGTAAAAGATAAGATAATTGCTGATGTTGAGGCAATTTCGTTAGAATCTGAATTAAGCAATGAAGAGTTTAGAGCCTTAATGATTGGTATTATTCGTAAAAGCAAAGGCATTTAATGAGCGAAAACATAATTAAATTTCATTCTTATCATCCATCTAATAACACTACAGATGACTATAAGCCAGCGCCAGTAAAAAAGCATATGCCACAATGGTTTTTAGATAAGGAAAAGTTTAAGAGAAACGAAGATGGAACATTTTACCTGACAATGTTTACCGATCCAGACGGCAAGCAGTCTGTTCATAGACAACCTTCTTGGAAAGCATGTCCAGCAATGCTTGATGTGTTTATGGCAGGATATTATTTGTTTACTCCATGTGATATTACATTTAAAAAGAATGATAGCCTTCCATACCCAGAGGTCGAGTATGATGAAAAATGGGGCAATGTTGCTCCGTCAAAATCATTTTGTGCTATGCGTGGCGCAGAAGATGGACTTCCAACACCTGAAGGTTACAATGAATATACTTTTGTATGGCGAATAAATTGGTATTTTGAGGTACCAAAAGGTTATACTCTTTTAATGACCCATCCAATTAATATACCAAACCTTCCATTCCAAACTATTTCAGGATTTGCAGATGCATCAAATCCTTATATGATATCTGGTAACTATCCTTTTTATATTAAGAAAGACTGGTATGGAACAATTCCAGCAGGAACACCGTATGCACAACTTATTCCAATGAAGGCCGAATCTTGGTCATCTGAAATACATCATTATTCTGTTGAAGAAACAACACGTATGCTAGAAGAAAAACAAAGAAACTATGTTGTTGGTCACGGAATAACAAAATATAAAGAACTCGATTGGATCAGAAAAGAGTATGAGTAATACATGGGTATGTCCCTGCAATGGCTGTAAAAAGGCTCAGAAGGTCATTATAGACCAGATCATTGAGGAGTATAGGACTTGCCCTAATGTTGAAGAGATAGATGGCAAACTATACTGTACTGTATGGTATAAGCATGATGACTGTGAACGTCTTAGAGAATTATTATATAAGATTACGGGGAAAGATCTATATACCCTGCCAGAAATGCGTTTTGAGGTAAGTAATGCGTTGGAAGAAATATTAAAAGATCGTGATACCCACGAACTATTAAGAAGGCTTGGCTCAGATTATGATAAAGATGGTGTACCATATTGGCATAGATATGAGGAGCGTTTAAAATATATGGAGGATAACGGCATATGACTGTTTTAAAAATAGATAATGTATTTTCAGATACTGAATTAAATCTTATTAATTCTTTGTTAAGAAGAGAAGATATTACAAGGAATGAAGATGGTACTTTTATACAGCATGATGGCGATGAATATGGTTATGGAATCCATTCTGGACTTGGTAGACTTCAGTATAGAATTGAAGATAATCAAAAGTTTAGCGAACTTCGACAAAATTTAGCCAAAAAAATTAATGCATTATTTGGAGTAAACCTCTCATCTTCTGGTGCATATTGTGCAGAATATAGTGCTGAATTTGGTACACCCAACTTACCAGTGCACTGGGATCATGATAATACTGAGATTATTTTTAATTATCAATTATCTTCAACAACTTCATGGGACATTGGAGTAGATAAAGATGTTTATTCAATGGAAGATAATACGGCATTAGTTTTTAATCCTAACAAGTATACACATTGGAGACCTCATAAGACTTTTAAAGAAGGCGAATATGTAAAGATGATCTTCTTTAGATTTACAGATTTTAATAATCCATCTGATTATGCACATTTAGACTATAGTATTGGTCATGATGTTTTTGCAGAAATTAATGCATTTAGGGATAGCCTAAAACAAACTTGACATAAGCCCTGTTTAATAGTAAAATTATTATAATAATCAGGAGCAGTAGCCAAGTTGGTCAAGGCCCCGAACTCATAATTCGGCTATCGTAGGTTCAAGTCCTACCTGCTCTACCTAGCCCTTATAGCCCAGTGGTAGAGGCACACGACTTAAAATCGTGACAGCATTGGTTCGAATCCAATTAGGGGTACACCTCTGTAGTTCAGTGGACAGAACGATGGACTTCTAAGCCATGCGTCGCAGGTTCGATTCCTGCCAGGGGTGCTACAATAGTAGTAATAGTAGTGGACTGTAGTTCAGTTGGTAGAACACTCGACTGTTAATCGAGATGTCGCAGGATCGAGACCTGCCAGTCCAGCGATGTAGGCACGGTAGTAGGTGGAATGGAATGGGCTATCGTGTCTACATCCTTTGGTCCGTTAGTTCAGTTGGTTAGAACGCTACCCTGTCACGGTAGAGGTCGACGGTTCAAGTCCGTTACGGATCGCCAAGGGCTCCATCGTCTATCGGTTAGGACTTCAGATTTTCAATCTGGCAAGACGGGTTCGATTCCCGTTGGGGCTACTAGTTTGCTATAATAGATAAACTACTAGTAGAAAGAGATATCGATGAGAACTATCGGAGATAAGTTAGAGCCATTTCGCATCATTGGAGTAAAGCCAGGAAGATTGGATGCTGCCGATGATGTTTTTGAAGTGTTAGATGAAAAGTCATTTCCAGGAAAATGGAAGGTAATTGTTTATTATCCAAAGGACTTTACATTTGTATGTCCAACAGAAATTGTTGCATATGATAAGTTAGTTAATGATTTCAATGATCGTGATGCTGTATTACTTACAGGATCTACAGATAATGAATTCTGTAAGATTGCATGGCGTAATGCTCACGAAGATCTTAAGAAGACAAACTCTTGGTCATTTGCAGATCAGATTCGTGAATGGTCATGGTCTAATGATGAAGGTTTCACAGGTCTTGCTAATCAATTAGGAATCATCAACAAAGATGGTGTTGCCCTTCGTGCAACTTTTATTGTAGACCCTGACAACGTAATTCAGCATGTAACAGTTAACAACCTTAACGTTGGAAGAAGCCCAGAGGAAACATTGCGTATTCTTGATGCTTTGCAAACAGGTGAACTTTGTGCATGCAATAGAAGTCTTGGTGGAGAAACACTGTGACCTGGATTAAGTTAAATGGCGAGGCGGGACATTCATGTGTCCTACCTTGGTCAGTTGGTGAACCTAGTATGGGTGCAATACATCTACAAAAAAGACATGCTGGTTCAATTTGGTAATGTGAATGCACTCTGAGATATGAGTGGAATGGAAAGAAGTGGAAGGCTTTGATATGAGTTGGGTAGATGAAATTAAGGAACTTGTTCCTGAATATGCTAAAGATATTAAGTTAAATCTTGATGCTGTAATTAATAGAAGTTCTGTAGATTATGATTATGCTTCATCTCTCGCACTTGCAGCAGCATTAGCAACAGGAAATCAAGATATTGTTGCTATGATTTCTGCTGGAGTAACAAATGAAGTAGAAAAAAATGCAGCATTTACAGCAGCAGCATTAATGGCTCAAAACAATGTTTGGTATCCATATACTGAAATGGCTGATGATCCAAACCTTAAGGGATTACCTGCACAACTTAGAATGAATGCCATTACTTCTCATGGTGGAACTACAAAAGCCAAGTTTGAATCATATGCATTAATTGCATCAATTATTGGTAAGTGTCATTTTTGTGTGAAGGCTCACTATGAAACCTTAAAACAAGAAGGATATACAACAGAACAACTTCGTGATATTGGACGAATTGCTGCAACTATTAATGCTATTGCAAAAGTTGTAGTAGCATAATGGATTGCCTCCTTAACTCAGGGGTAGAGTACCCGCCTTGTAAGCGGGTTGTCGTAGGTTCAAATCCTACAGGGGGCTCAAATGAGTTTAGAACAATCAATTAAAGATATCCTATTTGAAATAGGAAAAGAAATAAAGATTCATAAGTTACAAGACGGAAACTTAATACTAGAAATAGATTATGACAGGTACACAGTTGAACTTATAGAATTATTTAAAAAGTATTTAGAAGAATAATTACTTATTTCTTCGTTGCCATCTTGAACGCTTCAAGCGCTTCTTATGCTTTTTCTTAGCCATGCGCTTGCGACGCTTTTTGATAATTGATCCCATATTAGAAGTCTACCTTTTCTAATAATGACTCATCTACGTCACATGCTATATTAATTACAATAGAATATCTAAAGTTAGTTTTGTCTGGATTTTCCCAATTGTGATAGATATCTCCATCAAAAAATAATGCATACCCTGCCTTTGGAGTAAAAGACTTATATAGTTCTAGGCTGTCTCCGTCCACGTACTCGCCATTCCATCTTTTCTTAAATAGGTTAATGTTTCCATCCGAATCATTTGCATAATAAACAAAGGTGTAATTGTGCTGCCTTCTTCTTAAATCTACATGTGGATCCATGCCTCTTTTATCGTTTACTCTAAATGTAATATGTGCTCTTGTTCTTAGATATTCATAAACCTTAACATTATATTTTGCAGCAAAACGATCCATAATAAAACTAACAAGTTCTTGATTTAGTGGAGTATGTGCTAAAATTCCACAGTCAGAATAATCACCAATGAGGCCAACTACACCGTCTTTAGCAGCATGAACCGAATGATCTAGATAGTACGGCAACTGCACTAATGAACGATAAACATGATCTCTTTCTTCTTCAGTTAAAAAATCATTTGTCCAAATATACATTACTTATTTTCTTTCTTATATTCTCCATACTTACCAAGTACTGATTGAACAGTACCGTCTTTGCGTAAGCGAACAATCATTCCACCCTTAATCTGTATTGGATTAAAAGGATGCTTTGACTTAAACTTTCCTGATGATTTACCAGAAGCCACGACCACTACCTCTAACCTTCTTGCTTGTTTTTTCAATTGGGCTGAAGAAATCTGAAAACATTTTTTTATCTTTTTCAGCATTTACAATTCTTCTTGACCATGCATAACCTGCATCTCCACCCCATGCTAACCACATGATGTATCCATTGGATGGATTTGCGGTGTTGCCCCAGTCTTTACCTTTCTTATCTACTTCATGACGTGAGAAGTAGGAATACATTCTCTTGACTGTGCTAAGAGATAATGACTCTCCTCTTGCTAACTGACCTGCACGAGTCCAACCAACTGCAGTTCCTGCACCATTGGCCTTACCATCTTCTTTAAATTTAATTGCTCTACGAGCAGCAGATCTTGCTCCTGCAGGTGGAGAATATCCTTCAGCCTTTGATACTGTGTCTGTATCATATTCAACTGTATCATCATCCTCCCAAAGATCATCTGCCTTCTTTGCAGGAACACAATTAGGAACTGGCTTACCATTTTTACCTGGCTTCATACCACGTTGAACATAGCCATCCCAACAAGGAGATTGCTTATTAAGATCTGGGCAGCAATCTGATTTCATTTCATTTGCTTGACATACAGGACAAAGATCACAACAAACATTCATATCTTTACATGTGGGACATCCACAACCATCATACTGACACGGTTCTGAATCAGATTGACCTATTGTTGAAACATCTTCTTTAATAACTTCGTTTTTATCCATACCAATATTTTCTTCTAATGATGGCATAACCATAACCTCTGATGCCTTTGCTCCTACAAAATATTCAGTCTCTTCAAGACCGCCCTCTTCCATTTCAAAAAGTTGTATTAATATTGCTGGCTCAGTAGGACTTGCTTCAATAGCATATTCTGATCCTGGAACTCCCAACATTCCTTCATTCATTACATGAACAACACGACCTACAAACATTTCTTCTTCATGTGGGGCCATAACCATATCGCCCTCTTTAACCATAGACTTGCCTATATTGCCCTCAGAACGGTTTATAGCATAGATCTGTGCTGCTGCCTCACGTCTAGTCTTATGACAGCCCATAACCTCTCCTGTGCCTGTTTTAACGGCAGGGTAGCCTGAGCAACCATGAGAACCTTTAGAACCTATAGAGTATGGCATAGAATTATTATATCATGCTGTTTGATTTAGTAGCCTGTGGTGTGTTCTTATCCTATGACAGTTGGCACAGACTACCTCGCATTTTTCTATCTCTTTTTTGATTGCTTTCCAGGAAAAACCATCATGAATCATTCTGGACACATTATATTTTTTATCTTTAAGATGATCAAAATCTAAAACTATTGGGTTGGATTCACCGCAGTCAGTACACCCACTGGTCTCTTTTATTTTTACCAGCCTTTGCCTATAAGCCTGCTTCTGCCTATGCAGTTCTTTATCTGTCATAGATGAGATTATTATACATACAAATTATAAATCCCCCGCAGGTATTCAAGCACGATGGCCAGGTTAAATAAGATGGTAACTAATCATCCCAAGGTCCTGCGGAGGACTTATTATATTATACTACTTGATTTCGATAGTTTTTGGTAGTTTGTCTTCTGGGATCTGCTTTTCAAGAACAACATTCAAAATGCCATCCTTAAACTCAGCCCCAATAACCTCAACAAACTCAGGAAGGGTAAAGATATCAGTGAACTTGCGTGTAGCAATTCCCTTGTGCAGATACTCTCCGCCCTCTGGTAATTCCATCCCCTTTGATTCGCCCTTAATTGTAAGTTTGCGATTGTCTAGCGAGATAGAAACATCATCCTTAGTGAATCCAGCCAAGGCAAACTGAAGAATATATTCCTTGTCGTTTAACTTGATTTGATTATAAGGTGGATAGTTTGTTGTTGTTGTTACCTTCTGAAAGTTTGTGAAGGTATTAAAAAAAGGATCATTAAAAAGATCCAGTGCTGATTTAACCATATTTTTCTCCTTTTAAGCGAGTTAAATACCCCCCAATCTGGGCAGGTAATATAATTATATCATACTAAGCAATGATTGTAGAATTGTATGTATTTTGCCATTCTAAAATATCATTTTCATCATTTAGAAGTGGCTGACCTTTAATGTTAAGGCTAGTATTTAATAAAACTGGAACTCCAGTTATTGTATACCAATGTGAAAGCACCTCATATAAACCTGGGTGCTGATCTTTATTTACAGTTTGTACCCTTGAAGTACCATCTGCATGTACAACTGCTGGTATCTTATCTGCCTGTAAACATTTAACTGCATACTGCATATATGGAGAAGTAAATTTCATATCAAACCATTTATGTGCATGTTCTTCTAAGACTACTGGTGCAAATGGCCTAAACAATTCTCTCTTTTTAATTAAGTTTACTTTATCTTTAATGTCAGAATATCTTGGATCTGCCAAAATACTTCTATTACCCAAAGCCCTTGGGCCATACTCAGCCCTTCCTGTTGCTACTGCTGCTATTTTATTTCTAATTAGTTCAGTAATAATAGAGTTTACTGGATATTCCCCGCCTAAATCATAGCCAAGATAGGGGTGTTCCCATTTAACATGTTGTCCGTAGGCTGCTGCTGCTGCACCAAGAGATGAGCCAGCATCACCAGGATTTGGCATAATCCAAATGTCATTAAAGATATCCCATAACCTTGTATTTGCAGAACAATTTAATGCACATCCACCCATAAATACAAGATTATATTTTCCAGTTTTTGCCTGTGCATATCTCATAAACTCCATTAGCCTTACTTCATATACTTTTTGAACGGCAGCAGCAATATCAAACTTGTCCTGCTCATTAAAAATTCTATAAGGCCAATCGGTAATGCCTTGATGAAAATTATATTTTTGATCAGTTATAGAAGGAAAATATTCTAATACTTTATTGTAATATTTTGTCGAATCACCATATGCTGCCATCCCCATCATAATATATTCTTCTTGATTAGGCATTAATCCAACTAATTGTGTAAATGCTGAATAAAATAATCCAAAACTTAATGGGTAATTAAACTTTTTAATTAGTTTAATATTTGAACCCTCACCAACCCAAATTGTGGAAGTGTTATATTCTCCAATTGCATCCAGAACAACAATTACAGCATCATCAAATTTACTTGTATAGTATCCTGCTGCTGCATGTGAATGATGATGCTTAAAATATTTAACGGGAAGGTCAAGCGGAATGTTTGGTTTCCAATCTGATGCTCCACCTTTTAATAGTAATCTTGATCTTTTTAATTGTGGCTTTTCGTAATAGGCAATGAGATCTGGAGTTCCATATTCTAAAAGATTGGATAGTATTTCGTTGTTGTTATACCAATCATTTTTTTGTTTGCTATATCTTTCCGCATGACCAGCAAATAATATGTTTCCATCTTTAATTAAAGACATAGAAGCATCATGCGATGTTTCATTAATTCCAAGGATTATCATTATCTATCTCTTTCATAAACTGTTCAGCAACATGGATGTGATGATGTATTCCTAGGTGGGCATTGTCAATTCCATTGTGCCAAATTTTTGATGGGTAGTTGTCTTTTATATCTTCATGACAAGTAATGTTAAGTTGAGTATTTATTTGTTGTAACCTTAACGTATTAAGTATGTCTGGCTCTGAATAATTTGAATATTCTGGTAAATATTTTTTAAGCAATTTTAATATTATGTTTGAATTATGGTCCCATGAAAAATATTTAAAATAAATATTATTATCTTTACAATATTGATCTAATAACAATATACATTGTAAACTACGATATAAAGATTGTGTCCATGGCAAAACTGTGTGTGCATAATGTGGGGCTTTAGAGATCGCTGGGTATTCAGTTTCATCCCATGGCTGTATAAAAAAATGTTGAACTAGTTCGTGTTGATTTAAAAGATGAATAGATCTTATTTTTTCATTATCTACAAAACTCATTCTTCCAAAATCTGGTAATAAAATTAGTAATACTTTTGGATTACCATTTTGTTGAAAATGATGCATAAGTCCTTTATGAATTGCCTCAACAGACCAGCCACCCATTCCTAAATTTAAAGCCTCTTTATTATATTTATTTGCTACCTGAAATCCCCAAATATAATTATGATCTCCAAAATCTACTAATGGTGGAGAAATATGGTCTCCATGTGTTTGTGAACATCCAGAAAAAACTAATTCATAATTTTTATTTAAGTCTTGATTTACAGGTCTATATCTTAATTCATCAAGTTGCTGGTTAAATGTAAAAAAACTTTTTGCCTTACAGTTTCTGCCGTCATTAGAATTATTTAATAAAGCAGAAAGTTCTTTGTCTAAATCCTCTATTTGTTCTTCAGACAACAGATCTGTGCGTGACAACTTCAGCATCTTAGCAATAAAATTTTTGAATGTTAAGTTTATGGCGTTCAATATGTATACCTATTCTTATTTTTTTTCTTAAATATATTTTTTAAAAAATAATATATTTTATACAAATAATACTTAATTAACATAACTCTCCTCACTAAATTAATTATAACATAAAATAGGGGTGGCTATTATGCACACCCCTACTCTATAGTTAAGTCTTACTTGACCTTAAGTGAGTTACCGCCACCGCTAGACTTCTTTGCAGGTGCCTTCTTAACTGTAGCCTTCTTAACTGCAGCATCAACTTCTGCTACATCTGGAAGGCGACCAAACGCTGTGTCATTTGGATTAATTGCTCTCAAACCAACTGGTGCGATTGCAGCAAGTAGTGAGTATGCCAATGTCTTAGGGTCTGTTACCCCAGACATGTATAGTGCCAATGCTGCACCAAGAACTGATCGTCCGTATGAGGCAAGCATTGCTTTTACTTTTGCGTCCATTTATTTTCCTCCTAGGATATGAACCTTGTTATGACATCGAAACCGAGCCATAATCCAATTATACCAGCAACGCCAGCAAATACTGGTGGGGCTGGAACTGGAAGTTTAAAGGCTGCAAATACAACTCCACAGCCAAAACCTGTTAATACTGAAAATATAATCTCTTTCATTTTTCTCCTTTGTTAAAATCTGGATGATCTATAGGTGTTGCTACTGTTACCAATGTTCCACATTTAGCACATTCGCCATCTAGGGTGTATAAACCTAACTCATAATCAACTGGATCAATTTTTACACTAACCTTTAATAAATCATATCCACATTGTGGACAATTTGCTGTTGGTATTCCTCTAGCATTAATCATTTGGTATGTCCTGCGGATAAACTGATTGTAATTTTTCAAATGCTTTTTTAATTCTAGGAACAGACATGTCGTTTGGGTGTAGTAAATCAAATTCAATATCAGATTTAAATTCTAACAATGCCTTATGCATATCTTCAATATACTTATAAGCAATATCCCTTGTATCATTTAAAAATGTTATAAGGTGTTGTTGTTCTACAGAAAGTTCTTCATTTCCAAACTTATCTTTAAACTTTTCAATGTCTTGAATTGCTTGTGTTAAAATAAGAAGTAGTTGCAAATTTTTATTTTTTAATCTTATAATAAGAATGCTAATAGCACTTACAAATAAAACAGAACCGAAAAATAATAAAAATTCAAGCATTTCTCTCCTCATGTGTTACCCAATAATAATTACAGCCAACACAGCAAGGTGAATTATAGATGCTATGCTTTGCATATGCATAACGAGCATAAAAAAGCGGATCTTTATCAAATAGTCTTGCTTTATGTGTGGTAGTAATACGCATCATTTTTGTATGGTCTCCAAACCACTTTGGCATATCTGTACCCCATACATTGCTATATCCTGATTCTAATGCCTGAATGTTTGCTTCATTGGTGTCTGTCTTGATACCACGCTTCTTGGCCTCAGAGATCATTGTATTAGCATATGTACGCAAAGAATACTCATGACCTTTCCACATAAGAACGGCAGGGTGGTTGCGCCATCCGCCTGTAGGAGATGCGCCAGATAACACTTTAAGTATTTGATACGCTTCTAATATTTGTTTATTGAGTCGCTTAGAGTCAAGTGCTTGAGCGGACTCAGCCATATTAAAGTGTGGGAAAAAGGTTTGCATTAAAATAGTTCCTCTTCATCGTCGTCAGATATATCAAGTATATCTAAATCACTTAATTTTGTCAACTGTGCAGCAGCATATATAAATAAAGTGGCGCCTAAAGTTAAGATTAGACCTATAGTAATTTTTATTTTTTTATTTAACATTATCTTTTCCACCTTCACGTACTAATAAAACAATGGCACCATTATCTTCTAAAGCCTTTTTGACTCGTACCATGTACTCTACAGCCTGACGTTTTTCTTCATCAAGCAAGGACATAAATTGTTTTTCTGGAGCCCGAACTGTAATAAAATGATCGTTATCAATTACATCTAGGAAAAATCCTCTGGGTGCAAAATGATCCAATGATCTGAAGGCCCTACGCATAGCATCTGTATACATTATTCAAAATCCATTTGCTTTTCAAACATTGCGTTAATGCCATCTTCTATTTCATCTAATGATCTTGTGTCATGATTTTTACATACTGGCCTTATGGCATAACCATCTGCCTCTATGTTAATTGCAAAACCATCGCAATAGTAACACTTAGACATAATTTCTTTATTTCTTTTTCGTATCATATCTAGGTATTCTTTGTTATTCATTTTGAACCCTCGTCCATTGTTAATCTTCTCCAGGTATTACCCCAGTCAGACTCTGACTTATGGCTATTAAATTCTTTAGAGACAGTTCCTTCTTCTAAGTATATACCGCCCCAGACCCCATACTCTTTACTTGAAACACCAACAGCAAAGCATGTTTTCATGACAGAACAATTAAAACAAACAGAATCTATTGCTGGCCTTAATAACTCTTCTTCTTCATATTTATCAAAGAATAAGTTAGTATCATAATCTAAACAAGACGCTTGATCTTTCCATTTAAGTTTGTGCATATCCCGATACGAGCCCCTCTGGAATATGCCAGCCATCTCTGTTAGGCTCAAACCTTTTTGTCATATACCAATTACCTTTAAAGTAAATGCCATACTTAGAAGTCTTAGCCTTGTCTGATTTATATCGATTGACAACTGTCCACCCATCCCAAACCAGACTTCTATTTTTTGCAACGATACTTTCCATCTCTTCTAGTGTTTTGACTATCATTTTTCTCCTAGTAACTAAATGTTCCAACTTCAATATTATTTAATTTTGCCTCTGATACTAACTTAGAGTATCTTTCACCTGGATTTGATAAGTAAGTAAAATAGTTGAAATCAGAAATGTTTTCAGAAATCCACTCTGGAGCAACCTTATACATCTTAATCTTCTTACCACGTGACTTCATTCCCTTTTCAGAAACGTTTACAAACTCCATAACCATAGAGTTTATATTTGCTGGGCCAGCAGTGTAGATGTAGAAATACTCATCACTGTCTGGCATTGTGGAAAGAGCAACACCCATAGCACGGAGAAAAACCTTGTAGTCATTAAAACCACTAGTTCCTTGTACTCCCACTATCATTAGAATTCCCTTCTCGTAATCTATCTATAATAAACATCATCTTATCCAATTGTACCTTATTCATGACCATTGTGTCAACTCTTCTGGTAGTATCTTTGTCAACACCATCGCCCATAACGTCTGCGGTATAAAAAATATTATCCTTGATCCAGTAGGCTTGATCTTCCATAACTATGACCCTGATATTTGTCTTAGAACTGTGTATCTTGGACTGAGTTTGTTTTTCTGGCTTTGTAAGTTTATCATGGAGATTAAGCACGTGATTTATTTGATGCTTATGGCTTTGGCTAGGCTTAAACTGCCTTGTCCTAAATTGACCAAAAATATTAAAGGTTTCTTGTAGTTTTGTTATTCCATAAAATAACAAAAGTGCAGACAGATAACCTATTAAATATTTCATAGCATCACCATGATTAATTATACTACTATCTTAAAAGAGTTCTCTTAGCCTCATTTAGGGTATGTAAAAGATCTTCGTCAAGAGACTTAATAAGTTCCTCGTCAAAAGCCTTGTCAGTTAACGTAACGATTGGATTTTCTTCAGTGACATCCATAGAAACCATATTAAGTTCCCACAACTGCATCATCTGCATTGAGAACAAACTGTTTACTGCTGACTGCAACTCTGGGTAAAGATCCCCAAGTTTCTCTGTAAAATTATATAAAATTTCTCCAGATTCGTCTACGCCAACTACTTCTAGTGCACCGCTTGATATTAAATCGTCTATCTCCATATTATCCTCTTATTCTCCAAGTCATCGCTTTAGGGCCGATTTGACCCAAGACAAAAAGGTGATGACTAAATTGATCTTCCAACTCTTTATACATTGTTGGAGCAATTTCCTGTAACTTATCGTTTACTTTATAATATGTTTCGCCAGTACTTAAATCAATATCTGATATTTCAATACCGCCTTGCAAAATTAAATGTTCAATAAGTGAACTGGTTCTTGCATCCATTTACTTTGCTTTCTTTTTAGCAATTTCTCTTTGTTTAGCCAATGCATTAAAATCTTTTACCTTGGTATCCCCAAGATATCCCCATGCATATCCATCTTCAATCATTTGATCATTTAAAGATACTGTATTATTATCGACGTAAATCCAACCAAGAATGCGACCATATTTTTCAGATGAATCCATTTTCTCAGTTTTAATAACAACAGACTTTGCATCCTTAAGTTGCTTCTTGAGATATTCTTTAGCCTCTAAACCAAGGGCCTTCTCATTAAGATCCTTTGTGCGTGATTCAGGGGTATCAATACCAGCCAATCTTACACGAGATGCGAAGAGGATATCAAACCCTAAATCAATAAGAACGTCAATAGTGTCTCCATCTACTACGCCCTCTACTTTTCTTACATAATATTCATACATTAATTTTTACTTTCTTTAAGACGATCTCTTTCGTCAACTATCTCTATCATAAATTTCATCATAGCATCATACCCAATAGCATTATCCATAGCAGCATTATAGTGATGTGCACAAAATAATAGTTCTCCAGTATTGCCAATAACCTTTACGTATGCCTGTGCTCCGCAACGATCACAACGATCTGTTGCATCAAGCAGCCATACCTGTGTATTTTCTTTTTCTTCTAGCATACTAAACATATTATACCTTCTTATTGTCTGTTTGATAAAATCCAGAGCCATTGAATGTGACTCCTACATTAGAGTATACACGAACTAATGGCTTATTGCAAGCATCACATTCATACCCTGGATCATTTTCTGACATAGATCTTACTTTGTTATATCGTTTGGCACATGCCATACAGTCGTACTCGTATGTTGGCATTATTTCTTCTTCTTTTTAGCCTTAACCTGCCATACTGGAAGATTGACATTATCGCCAGACCATTCATAACCAAGCAACTTAACGACAAATCTAATGATCTTAATACGCATTACTTAACTCCTTTTCCAAACTTAGCCCAAACTCTTTCGTGTATAAAATATCCAAGTGCTTCCCAGGCAATATAACCTAATGCACCAAGGCTTGCGTATTCATAATCTACCTCACCAGTAATCTTCCATGTTACAAGAGAAATAATACCAGCCACGCCTACAAGGTGAAACGTTTCCCAACTAAGGGTTTTGAGCAGTGTTCTTTTTGTTGATTCCATAATTACCTCCATAATATATTATAGCATTGAAAGGCAGTTTTTAGTCATGCCTAGGACAGTTAATTATCTAATAAAAGGATATGTTAATATTTTACTAAATTGAGAAATAAAATCTAGTACATTTGTTGTTTTGTTTTTAACATATAAAGACGCTGCAACAACAGTTGATAAAGAAGTGCCAGTAATTGTGGCTGTTGTACCGTTGTATCGAACAATATCCATACTTGCAACTGACAATACGTCTAGCCCTGGACCGCTATTTGTTAGTGGCGCAATAATTCCACTAGGTGTTGCTGCTCCTACACCAATAGCCCCATTAACACAAGACGGAAATCCAACTAGATCCTTCTTACCATCATTTCCAGTTGCAATAAATGATGGAATGTTTTGATTATTTAGTGATGTAATTCCATTAATTACAACAGAATCTGTTGTACATGACTTTAGATTATTAGCAGAAATACTTGACTGACTAATAGAAACTGCGTCTACACTAAATCGTGAAGCATTTTTTGACACCCAATCAATAGCCTGAGATAGAGCCTGTGGAGTGTTAGTTGAATTACCAGCATCAGTAATATTTGCAATTCGTACAAAAACAACCTTCATATTTGGATTAGTTTGTAATGCTGCACTTACCATATGATGTCCATGATATGTTGCATTAAGCATAGAGGTTGGCCAAAGATTTGAATTTGCTGATCCTGAACCTTCCATAAAATTTGTTTTATTTGGACAAGATCTATTCTGCGTAAAGCATGCTTCATAGATTACAGAAGTAACCTTCTTTGAATCAATTGCTGTGTCAATAATAGCAATGACTGGCTCATCTGCTGCTTGTGCAACCTGAAGTGGTGCAAAAATAGTTGTAATTGATAGTAGTGTTATTAGTAGTTTTTTCATTTTTTTCCTTTTTGTTAGATGAATATTCTTACAACGTGTTCGCATGGGTCGCCTCCTGCTTCCCATTCTTCTATTTCTTCTTCACTCATATACTCATAGCCACCGTCATGTGTGTGACAATAAGGATCGCTGATCCAGCCTCTTTCGATACCGTTTTGCAACCAAATACCAAACTCTTGCTCCTCTGGAGACAAGTCTTCCATACCCATATGATTCATATCTTTAGTATACCCTTAAATACTTACAATGTCAATTGGCCCCATACAGGACGGGCTAAATTTAATTGCTGCACTTACAGCAGAATGCACACGATTTCTTGCATTTTTTTGTTTATCAGTTGCATACAAAGCGCCATAGGCATACTCTGCTCCTGACCCCATTGCAAGATACGGTAGTGTATATTTAGATAAAGACATATCAGCAGAACTATGCTCATAGATTTCTCCACGAACAGCGATGATCAAGCCAAGGTCTCCATCTTTAGATGTGTCTACCCAGAACTCATTATAAAAATCTCTTAGTTCTTTGACAAATTTAGTTTGCATAAACTTATCTGTATCTTTAATAGTAGGTGCAGTTGGTTTAAAGTTATAACGGATTCTTTCTCCGTCCATGGCTCCTGCATATCCAATTAGATATGGACCAATCTTCCAGACTTTGGGTGCATCAAGTGCTAAGATCGTGCCATCGTCAGAGGCACCACGATCTCCAGCCATCCAGATTTTACTTGTTGAACTATCACGAACAACAGCAATACAGGTCATTGCACACCTCTCTATCTTTATTAATTAGTATAGCATTCAACGAAAAATCTGTCAATTCTATCTGGCAAGATTTTTCCAATAATGTGGTATAAAGATTTTATTTCCTTCTGTTACTGAGGTGACACCGTGAAAATATGGCACTTTAGATGGGAATAATACAATGCTGCCTGCTTCTGGTTTAATTTGAACCCCTTGATTTTCCCAATATATTTCTCCACCAACGTAATTATCATTTAAATAAACAACAAAAGAATATTCTAAATCTGGATTTTGTTCATTCCAGTCTACGTGTGGGCCCATGTCTTCATGGGTAGCATATTCATTAATCACAAAATCTTTGCCAAAATCTACATGAGCATCTGAAATGTTTAAAATCTTTGCATACTCTGTAGCAGTTTTCTTCATGGCATCAGAAATAGTTTCAATAATATATTCGCTATTCCCTGGCCTTAATGGATTGCTACTACCTTTAACAAATCGTCTTTTGCCATAGATATGATCTCCGTCTCCAGAAACCCAATCTACCCATGGAGTAATTACATCGTGAACAGATTCATCATTTTGAGCAACATCTAATGCATCTAATAATGCTTGAGGGTTTTCAATTGCTTGTGTAAAATAAACTATTTGATCTTCTAGTTTATGAACTTCCATAAATATCCTATCTATAAAATTTCTTGTTTACATGCTGGGCAAGTTTTAGGTTTCTTAGCAGACTTTGTTGTAGGCGCTGCAGCCTTCGCTGGCTCTGTTGGTTTTGCAGTAGATGCCTTAAACTTAGGTCTACCAAATCCTACAATTGAAACCTGTACTCCTGCTTTGTTTTTCTTATAAGCACGAAGTTTCTTGCAGGCTTCTCCACCATTTCTTTGACTTCCCTTTTTACCATCTCCAGTTGTATTACCTTCAATGCACCAAACAGTTCCGTCTTCGTTATCTTCAATAACAATTCCAACGTGAGAAATTCTATCGACGCCATCTGAGGGGAAATCAAAATAGGCGATATCTCCTGGCTCTGGATCTGCAAGATCTCCATCAATCCACGAGTTAGCCTTCTTAAATGCTGCTGCCCCACCTGGAGTATAAACAGTATTTGGAACCTTTACTCCTGCTTCATTTGCACACCAGTTTACAAAAGAACCACACCAAGGCTGAAAGTTAGCCTTAGTATATGCTCCATACTTTGTTTCATTGTCTTTAGGGCCTTCAATATATCCTACTTGAGATTTAGCAACTTGAATTAAACGTGCTGCTGTTCCTGCTGGAGCCTTTGCTGTCTCTGCTGGTACTGGAAAATCATCTTGTGCCATAATTAATCCTTATCCCAATCTGTATCAACAGGCTGCTCTGCTGGCATTGCACCGTCTGGTTTTGCTTCCAATCGTGCTCTAACTGCATCTGCCTCTACATCAGCCTTTAATTCATTGATTGCTAGTTCTGATTCAAGTTTCTTGTCTGCTTGTGTATTCTTAGCATCCATCTCTTTATTAGATAGTTGTGCTGCCATTACATCTTTGGCACCAGACTGTCCAATTAATAAACCTGCTAATGTTCCTGTAATAAATGTTGCTACAGATCCAAGAACGTTGAAGAACATCTTATCATTTTCTGATTGTGCTCCAACTGGTTGTGTAACAAACAACAAACCATATAAAATTCCTAGCGCTGTAAATAATAAAATTCCACCTAATGTGCAGCCTAATATAAACTTTAATCTAGCATCTAGTTCTGCAGGTGTTAATCTTTGTTTAGCCATTGTTTTTTCCGTTCTGATATTCTTCCCATACTGTCTTACCTACTAGATCTCTTGAACAAGATCCAGACGGTTCGCATATTGGAGGATTGCATTCCTTTGCTTCCCAATTTGCTGGGTCTTGACAAGGATAGCGATATCCACCTTGATACCCGCAGCCAGCAAGACTTAATACAAGTATACACGATAAAGCGGTATGACGAATTTTCATAACAGCATTATACCAATTTATTCGTCATCTTTTTTAGAGCCTTTGGCCCCAAAATATCCACCAATAATACCAATTAGACCACCAAGGGCGGTTTGAACAAGGGTCATGACTTCTGCTGAGACCTCTACTGGCTCACCTGTCTTTTGAGTCTCAAGGGCAGCAGTAACATAATCTCCAACAATGGCAGTAATAATGGCAAGTCCTACCATTACAGATAGTGTAAAAATAACTTTATCTTTCATTTTTTACTCCTTTTCTTCTCTTAGTGGAATTGTTATAAGCCAAAGAGCAATTGATATTAGGGTCGCTATACCAACTACCTGCTGTGCTGTACCTGTAAGGGTAAGCCAAGCAATGAAGAAACCAAGTATGGTGAAGATCTGGGCTATACTTTCAATAACTGCAGCCTTGAACCACTTCAAGAGTCCTTTAACTATATTCTTAATCATGTTCATATTATAACCTCCTTAGTGACATAACTGAACCAACAATGTTTCCTACCAAAATAACAGGGACAACAACCTCTTGAACTTTCTCTCTTTGGTCATCTGTCATATCTTTACCCCATTCTGTAGGGTTTAAAACTTTACCTAAATCTATATCTAATAATGTTCCAAGTGGATCTGCTAAAAATGCTTCTGTTTGTACTTCTGTAATAGCGTCTGCCAGTGTGTATGGCATTGCCGCATCCCCTGCTTCTTTTGCTCTATCTTTAAACTCAACAAATGCGGTAGCAATGGCAGGATCAGATTTCATAGCCTCAGCAATCTTTTCAACTTCAGATGATTTAATACCTAATTCCTGTGCAACTTCAGCCTTAGCCTCTGTAGTTAAAGCCTTAAGAGTTTGGCTAACTGCTGCTACTTGTTCTGGTGTTAGTGTAACTAATTTATTATCTTTACTTGTAAGGTTAGCAATAACTCCAGATAAATCTTCTGTTGTTCCCGTTCCTTTTTCAGGTACCAATGCTGCCAATTCTTCATCTTTAATTACTGGTTTTTCTTCAGGTGCAGGCGTTGGTTCTACCGTTGGTTCTGGTCCAGGTGTTGGTTCAGGTGTAGGTTCTTCTGTTGGTTCAGCAGTAGGCTCTGTAGTAGGTTCAGGTTCTGGATCTTTTGTTGGCTCTACAGTTGGTTCAGGTGTAGGTTCTGAACTTGGTTCTGGTGTAGGATCAATAGTAGGCTCAACCGAAGGCTCTGGACTTGGCTCTGGGCTTGACTCTGGTGTTGCAATTATTGTAGGCTCTGGCGTTGGTTGATTTGCTGCAGCGTTGGCTGCTGCTTGAGCAATAGCAATTTGTATTTCTCTTTCTTTCTGTTCTTCATAATAATCCCAGGCATCCTGTATTGCATTATTCATATCAGTTATTGATTGATTATATGCTGAGATTGTATTATTTTTTGCAGATAAAGAAGTTGTGAGGTTTTCTTCTGCAGTTGTTAGGTTTTGCTCTGCAGTTGTTAGGTTTTGTTGTAATGTTGTGAGGTTTTGAACTGCTTGATTATACGCAGATAATTTATTATTATAAAGATTTTGTGCTGAGTCTCTTGTTGCAAGTGCTTCGTTATAAGCATCTATTTGCGACTGATTTGCAACTGCACCTGAAGAGAATGTGTTTAAATTACAACTAAAGCCTACTCCCCATCCACCAGTATAATCACATCCAGCACCAGTCCAACCTCCAGGAATTGCCCATCCAAGATGATAAGATCCTGGACCTCCACCGTTATACCACCATATTTCTACATCTAAAGTTTTATCTTGACTAACATCATATACTGGAGAATATGCACTCCATCTAACTCCTTGCTCTACCCAGTTGTTAATAGCAAGTTGTCCATTAACGTACATTTTAAAACCATCATCTGTATAACCTGCAAAATAAGTTGATGTCCAATGTGAAGGAACTGTAATAGTTCCAGTAAACTTTACAACAATATTTTCATATCTGTTTCCACAAACTGGCAATTGCATTGAATTTGAATTCCATGTACCAGAACAAATCACTGAGTCTGGTGTTGCTATGCTTGGCCATGTCCTTACCAAATTATAAACAGTATATGAAAGCCCCTGACCACTGGCTGACTGCATATTGGCCTGTGTTGTCTGTACATTTAGGTTTGCCACATCAAGGGCATCCTGAGCATTATTTTTATCTGTTAGGGCTATAGCAACTGTAAGTGTTTGTGCATCTACTGCTGACTGGGCTAAGTTCTTTTCTTGAACTGCCGTGGATTTTGCAGTAACCGCATCATCATATGCAAGCAAGGCGCTGTCCATATTTTGTTTTGCTTGAACAGCATAATTATATTTATTTTCTGCTATACCTATAAGATTATTGAATTCGTCTTTATAGTTAAGATCCTCTACGCTGTCTTTAAGGTCTTCTAGTTCTTGGGCAGCAACTACTAAGGGGTCATCAGAATGAGCGTCTGTAGGGGCTATTAGAAGCCAACTGAAGGCTAAGGTTATTGATGCTAGTAGTCTGGTTAATTTGTTAATGATCCTTTCTGCCTCCGTACAGTCAGCATCATTATACCATTTTATTAAATAAAGTTTGTATTGAATTGCAAGGAGGCTCGTGGAGCAGTCACTTCTATTTGATGATACATGCCTTTAGGAAAGAACACAAAGTCACCTGGATTCATTTCAATAACTTCTTTATATGTGGGTGGTTCTGGTTCCATTAATGAGGTGTCTGAAAATACCCATGTGGTTTGACCTTGGCACTGTAATGAAAACGCTGCCCAATCATCTTTATGGCTTAAATTTTTATATGGACCTACACATATTTTAGGGCCAGATAATGCGAGATTAAATGTTGTTTTTCTATTAATAGTTTCAATCATATCAAAGATGATCGGAAAATGCTTTTCAAACCTTTCATATTTATCATCTGCACCGCCTAAAGCATTGATATATAAATCAGCACCAACTATTACTGTTCCATTTAATGTTTCTTTATTTCGAGCAACTTCTTGGGCTAGTGCCATATTAGTAGGCTCTTGCCATTCTTGATAAATACAGTTTAAAAAATCAAACCAAGACGGCAGGTGCTCTTCGTTTATAAAGTTTTTAAATATATATGGTTTAAAGTTTTTGTTAGAATCTCTAACAATATGTAAAAAATCTTTTAAGTCGTAATTTATCATAATATCATTTTACCATACAAAAAGGGGAGCAGGTTTCCCCACTCCCCCAGTTGTTGGATTGACTACTTAAGTAAAGTAACCTTAGCCTTTGGATTCTTTGCATTCCACTTTACAGCGAGTGCATTGAATGCCTTCTTGATTGCAGCAAGAGTAGCAGCATTATCTGCCTTCAACTTAGCAATTTCTGCATCCTTAGCAGCAAGCGCTGCATTAGTAGCAAGTGTTGCAGTTACAGAATCAGCCTTTACCTTAGCAAGTTCAGCCTTAACTGCAACTAGTTCTGTATCGGAAGCCAACTTTGCATCAGCAAGAGCCTTTGCAGAAGCAACCTTCTCAGCAGCAAGTGCAGCATCTGCTACAGCCTTAGCAGCAACTGCTGCATCTGCAATAGCCTTCTGTGCTGCAAGTTCAGACAATAGATCACGAACTGAGATTGTCTTAACTACGCTTGAGGTTACTGTGTTGAATCCTGTAACAACAGAAGCAATATCAGATGAGTTAGTAACAGATACAACAAGTGTTGAAGAACCTGTTGTTGGAAGCGTTACCTTAAAATCTGCCTGACCAAAGTTGGTTAGGGTTGCACCAGTTGTAGCAGTAGTTGTATCAAGAGTTCCACCAACAACGAGTGCTGTTAGACCCTTACCTGATACCTTGTTACCAAATACGTCTGTTGCGGTTACTGTTGCAGTTACAACGCTTGAAGTTGTTCCAGCATCAGCAGATGAAAGTGCAAGAGTATTAATCTTTCCTGCAGTTCCCTGTACATAATAAGTTAGTGTTGTTCCACCGTTTGTAATAGCAACTGTACCAATTGCTGTTGTCTTTGTGTAGACATAAAATGTTGCGGTTGTTCCTGTTCCAGTTGCAATTGTCAAAGATGATGATCCTGATGATGCAGATACTGGTGCAGCAGATGTGTGCAATGCAGAAACAATTGTTGCGTTAGTTGCTGATACTGAAACGTTTGTTCCTGTATCAACTGTTGCAACAAACTTTAGTGCATCAGCAGCATCGATTGTGTTGTCTGCTGGGACTGGCAATGAAGCAGGTGTAGCAATTGCAGATGCTGTTGTATTAGCAGTTCCGTCAAGTGATACAGCGACTGTCATTACGGCTGCGCTTGCAGGCGAAGCCACGATTGTTGCGGTAGTCATGGCTGCAACCACGGCTAGAGCGATTTTCTTAAATGAATTCATTATTCTCCTCGTATTCATTGTTTATATTGTTTTTATTCTATCCAAGAAGTTGTTTATTTCTTCTATTTGGCTAGGTTTATATTGTATCACATTAGCAGGTAATGTGTCAATTTGTTTAGGTCTATCCCTGAAAGTATGGACCTCTACCTCAAGGTTTTGATTTTTAGGGGTATGAGAAATGGCTCCAAAGATGGATCCACATACGGCATCCGCCAAGTCTTTAGATTTTTTGCGTGGGTGATCTACCTTGTCATTTTTCATAATTTTAAGTTCTGTCAATTCTTCAAATAAAAGTTCGATTGCTGGCATTATAAGTCTTTCCTCATAAACCAACATTGCCATATCCTCATAATGTTTCTTGGCTACTGAGACTGTCTCCGTTCTCATTCCCACAGCCTGCAATTCATTTTGAATATCAAATGATTGCCAACGGTCAAAGGTTACTAGCCCTATGTTAAATCCAAGCCTTCTAAGATTTTGAATCCATTGCTTTACCTCTGATAAATTAACTGGACCCTCTACCTTTGGTTCCCACCATGCTACTGCATCTACTACAACGATAGGTGATATTTGTTCGTAATCTTTGATTACCTGAACATTAACCCACTTCTCAACATGTGCAATTGCAACAGCACACTTGTCATGTTTTTGTGCAAGGTCAGCATGAACAAAATATATTTTTTCTGGGTCAGGTACAAAATTTTCTTCAAATCTTCTAAAGGTATCTAAGGGATTTCTAATACTCATACATGATCTTACTTTATCTGCCTGCTTAAAAAATGCATCTGATGCAAATGTTGGTACACAAGCAAAACGCATCATGGCGTCGCCAAGGTCTGTCATAAAAGCAATCTTAAAATCATCAATCTTTCTAGTAGGATTTACTTCCCATGTTGGTCGTTTAATTGCAAAAACTCCAGGATACTTGTAAGATTTTATGTGGTCTTCATCCCAAGAAATATCAAACCAGTTATCTTTGTCATCTTCTGGCAACAATGGATTAACAATAAACCTATGTGTCTTATTTACTACTTCTTTTTCAGCAATTACTGCGTCATACCGCTCAGAAATAAAGTCACCGTTATAGCGTGGGAAAGAAAGAAGAACTACTTTACCAAGATCTGGGAAACGAGAATCTACAGAACCACGGAAGGCTTTATAGATGTTATCAGCAGTCTTTCCTTGCTCATTACCTGTTGCTACCTCTGATGCAAAGCCAGAGATCTCATCAAGAACTGCAAGCAAAAGGTTCAATCCCTCGTGAGATTCTCTTTCAGAGTGACCAGAGTAAACTGTAATTGATTTATCAAAACCAATTGAGTCTACCTTTGCTTCATACTTTCCAGCAAACCATGGAGACTTTTCAATCTTAGTTTTGAATCCTTTAAAGAAAACATTCTTGGCCTGTTGAGCGTTAATAGCAACGTTAATAAGGTCTATGGCATCGCCACTGGGCTTACCGAAATATCTTGCTGGGTCCTTAAGGCATAATAACTTATACACAATGTAAGCACAAGCAACAGTAGAAGTAAAATCTTTTCCACTACCCTTGCCAAGTTGGAGGATAATTTCATTTTTTGTATATTTTTCAAAATATCTTGCTCCTTCTTCTTCACCCATAATCTGCTGAAGATCTTCTTTACGATATATTTGACTCATAGCCTCTACAATGTCATATTGAATTGTAGAAAGTCCTGGCTGTCCTAAATAGTCTGGAGATTCAACAAATGTTTTAGCATCTACAGGTGTTTCTTCAAAATGATTATCTTTTAATGCCTCAAGAAAATCATCAAACATCGTGGACAATTGTTATCACTTCATCTCTTTTTGAGATTTCAGACAGTCGCCTCATAATCTCATCTCTAATTTCAGGATACTCTGATGCAATATCACGAAGAATAGCCATAAGAACTTCCTGTTTCTTTTCAATCTGAATCATCTCTTCAGCAAGTTCTTTATTTTCTAACAAGCCTGCTTTTTGAAGCATATCAATTCTTTTAGACTCAATATCCATAACCAACTTAATGGCTTGAGTTTTTGCACCTAGGTTATTTGTTAAAGAAGCCTCATCGATAACTTCATATGATTTTGAAATTAATTTATTATAGTGAGTGTCTGCAACAGCAAGTGCTTCTTTGGCACGTGCACGGATAGCGTCGTTGGCAGAAGCCATGACCTTCCATTCATTAATATGCTGTACAACACGATTTCTAGGAATAGATAAATCTTTAGAAATTTTTGTTGCATCATTACCCTTAAGATATTCGCTGACAACAACATTTATCTCATCAAGGTGCTTGACTAAATCTTCTTCAGTTGACAAGTTGATAATCCTCCTGCACACCTAAATCTTTATTCTTTGCTATCTTAAGTAAAACTAAATACCCAATTAAATCGTCGATATCATTGTCTCCTGGATAATCAGTTCCTTTCATAAGTCTATTTAATTTATCATCAATACGAACATGCAATTGCTCTCTTGGTCCCGCTTTTGAAAATATACGAACAGGTTCAAGGGCTGAATTGCCGTATGCAATATTCTTCTTTATTAACATATGTGCAATCTCATGACATGAATGCCAGATTTCTTTTCCTGCCTCTGTTCCTACAGTAAGTAGGTATAACTCTTCACACTTAAAATTTTGTGAATCTGGAAATACAGGATCTAGTTTCATAAAGCCTCCACTCTAAAATAGTTCTTATATACTTCATATGGTATCACATTTGGGTCTACCCACCAGTCTTCGTGATAGTATCTTCTAACCAAAGAATAGCCCAAAGAGTGCAAAATTTCTCGTTGTGTGTCACGCATTGATATATTTTTAAACTCAACAAGTGCATCGTGCTCAAAGGTAATAATAGAAAAGCGATAGGTATTTAATGGCAAGGCAATTAGGCCTAGTAGGGAAAGGTTTGGATTACCAACTGATCTACCAGCCTTATCATAGCCAGCATCTATGTCTACCTGTAAGTAGTCTATCTGTTTTGGAAAATTATTTTCTTCAAAATATTTAACATAATTAAATTTAGTTGCATCACCCAACACGCAAGGGTTCTTTCTATTTTCTGTAATCTCTTTATGCCACTCTGGAACAATCTCAAAAGAGACACCATTCCAGTCATGATCTTTTTCTAAATTATAAGTATTACTGCCTTGCTCAGAATGAAATGCACCCAACTCAACATAATATCCGTTTTTCTTTTGGTCTAAAATATTAAGTACAAAATCTTCTTGTGATGTATTTTTACGCATTATCGTTTTGACTTTCTTAACTTAAATTTAGCAAGATATACATAAATGGTTTCCACAGTTACACCACATTCCTTTGCTATCTCTTCTGCAGACTTCTTGTCAACATGGTATCTTTTTTTAAGCCATGCTTCGTTTGTATATAGTTTAGCACCCATAACTACTCCTTGTCAACTCCTACAGCCTTATGCCAGTTGTTAATAGCCCAGTGGCCTATACCGCAAGCATCTGCTACGTCATTATCTGTTATTTTTTTATCATATATAACATCAAGCAATTTTATAGTCCTTTGTTTTCTAAACTCTCTTTCATATGACTTATACCAAGAATCTGATTTTCCAGGATTTACAGATCTAATTTGAATCTGTTCTTCTTTAGTTAATCTTTTATTTCCTAAATAATTTTGCCAGGTTATAGGTGAAACTTTGCCAATAACCTTAATTCCAGATGACCCAGCCCCACCTAAGATTGCTCCTTGAATAAGGGCAAGATCTGCAGCAGTTTTAGGACTATTCATAAAAACTGTATGTTCAATTACAACTGCTTCTACTAAATTATAATAATCAAACAAGGCTTTTGATTTTTTACAAGCATCAATAATTTTTTCATAAACATCTCTGCCATTAAAATTTATTTTTCCATAGCAGTCTAACTTTTTATATGAGTATATTGCAAAGGCAAGATTATTTGTACTAGCATCAATAGAACATACAACTCCAGGAATTGAAGATGGAGTGTTATGTAAATATCTACTTTCCTCGTTTGCTTTTGTCATTAGATAGTCCTTTAATTTGTTTTAATGCCTTTTTAACATCTAGAGGATTTACATTGCATTTATTACATAATGGCTCATCATTATATATAGACAGTTTTTCTCCACACTGCCTGCAAACTCTGTTTTTGCCTTTACGCTTTTGTCTTCTAGTTTGTATATATCGTTGTGCTATTTTTTCTTTAGTTGCGTCTTCTCTACATGTTTCAGAACAATAAATTTGATAAGAAACACTTGATTCAAATTGATGATCGCACCATTTACAATTCTTCATCTTGCAGTAACTCCAGAGGTTTAATTTTAATTACCCCTGTCTCTGCTTCAGCACATGCTTTTTGAATTGGACAATTCTTGCATATCTTGGAATTAGATCTATATGGCTTCTGTGGAAGTTGTTGATCTTTCCAAGTTTTATATACTTCTTTCATCCAATCAAAAGCCTGGTCTACCCACCGACGGTAATGATCGTTTACTACTACTGGTAAAGTTAGCAACTCATGATTATTTTTATTTTCATAAATCAGTACACCCTTGCCAACTTTCCAAACCTTCATATAAATAAGCAACTGCATAAGATGTCCCATCTTAGGCTTTTTGCTATTCTTTTTATATTCAAATCCTTCATTAGAAATTGTCTTAATTTCTCCAACAACACGCTCATCATTAATATTAAGCATTACATCGCCATAGCCATCAAAAGGAGGATCTTCTGTTTTCACTCTAAATTCCATTGCTGGATGTGTTTGTTTATTATATTTTCTTGGAAGCGGATCCATTTCCATTGTAGTATCCAATAGACCAGAAGCCTCGATTGCTCCCTGAATTCTTTCGTGACCTAAAGTTCCATTGGTTCTATTTGCTACACCGTGTGCATCTGAGTTATCATGATGTACTTGACCATCAAATGCAAGATACCAATATCTTGGACATTCTCCATGATTATATGTTAGTGTAGAGGCTGAGAAATTACTTTTTTTGCTAAACCTTGGCTTAGTTTGAACCATATATCCAGATTCTATCTTTTCAATAAGCCCATCTGCAAAACTATAGTCTTCACTAGTTTCTCGTTTTGTTTCAGTCTTTTTGACCATAACTTGTTTTAATAAATTTTTTGTCATTGTTATCCTTTGTTTGTACTAAGTATATCAGATATCAGCGAGTGATGTATTTGAGAGCAGACACTAAGTTATTAATTGATTCTGCTGCTGTATAGTAAAGATTCTTCTTTCCTCTGTCTGACTTGTCCACATTAGCCATCCATGTTGCCTTGAAGGCCATCTTTGCTGCAATGGCCTGTAGCCTTACAATTTCTACCGTAGCCACGTTCATGGGGATGTCTGGCTTGATAATAATCTTAGCAATAAAGGTCAAGGCTGTTGTTAATTCCTCGTCCTCCATATATTCTGCTATTTCTGACAAACCATTTACCATCTCAAGTGTTGTATTATTCTGTTCCATTATTCACCATCTGTTCTAGTAGTTCTAACTCTATTATAGCAAGCCTTACCTTCTTGCTTCCCTCGCCCAAGACAACAAATATGGCTGGGTCATTACCATTTCTAATTGCGTCTGTGACTGCCTTAGCCCACACATCTTGGTTTAATGTAAAAGATTTTGAGTTTTCTTTAAAGTCTACTGTAAAATTTTGCCATGTTGCATCACCCTTTTTGGTATTTCTACCAGAATTTTTGTGCTGCTTGGCACCAATCCTTTTACTCTCGTTCTTTTCGCTCATTAACCTTTTTCTTTCCGTAGCCGACCTTAAATAACTGTACTTCAGATAAATGTTTTTCAGAACACATCCAGGTTGCCATGCCAGTGGACAGATACACTCTTATTGTTTTTACTTCTTGTTTACAAACCTTACAAGGAAACTTGCCCTCATAAACAGAATATTTATTCACTGATTTTATTCTTAATCATAGTTTGAAGATCAAGATCCTCTCGTACTCTTGCTATAAATGCTTCTCTACCCTGAACCTTTGTACCGTCTTCGAGTTGATACCATGCTCCAGTTCTGTTTATGATGCCAAGTGATTCAGCAGTGTCACAAAGATCACCGATAGAATCAATGCCCACAGAATCGCCTCTAAAATAGAAATCATATTCACCAGACTGAAAAGCAGGAGAAGTTTTCGAAAACTGGAGTTCCCATCTAACCTTTCTACCAACCTTTTCTTCAATAGCCTTGTCACCAACATATATTTTTCCCTTCAATGCTTGATTATCTGATTCTGACGAAAATAGTTTAACAACAGTCGAGGAATAAAACTTAGTAGCCTGACCACCTGTAGGCTGCTGGCTAGTATACATAGCATTAATATTATTGCGAGACTGGCTAATAAGGATAAGCAAAGTAGGCTTAACTTTATTGTTAGCATAATTAAGCATTTTCCATGCGTTGCTAAAATCACGAGATTCTGCACCAATTTGCTTTGTGTTTTCAAGTTGCTTAAGTTCCTCTGAATCCTTTTCGAAATATATCGCTGGTAACAGAGAAGTAATCGAATCAACAACAATGATATCAACTCCTGCCTCTATAAGATTAACTCCGACGTCAACCATTTCATTGATTGTTCTTGCTTGTGAAACAATCAGTTTAGATGTATCTACACCCAACTTTTCTGCCCATGCTTTATCGTATGACATTTCTGCATCAATCCATGCACAGATCTTGCCTTCTTGCTGTGCAAGTGCTATGGTTTGAAGACATAAAGAAGATTTAGCGCTTGACTTACTACCCCAAACCAAAACCTGTCTTCCATAAGGCAAGCCTCCGTTTAGAGCACGGTTAAGTCCAAAACTTGGTGTTGATGCATATTCTGTTTTTGGAACCTCATCTCCAACCAATATACTTTTTCTTAACTTAGGATTTAATTGTTTTAATACATCTTCTACGCTAACTGACACTTACGTCCTCCAATATCACAGTTCCCTCTTTGGTTTTGCCTAATTCAAAATTATAGGCATGACCTTCTTCAATTTTCATATATGCTTTAGCAAATGCTGTAGGAAATACAGTAACAGAGTGTAGATCTCTAGATGTATCTGCCAAAGTTAGTGAAGCCATTTTTTTACCTGCTTTAGTTATTCTTGGTTTAAATGATACCACAAATAACTCTTCGTCTTTATACGGAAGCATTCTATAGTTTAAAAACTTAATAAGTGCAGAATCAGACCCTTTGATTTCATCTACAGGAACAGCAGACACAATTCGATTATCAGTACAGAGTGCAATATAACTTCGTCCAGCCTCAATTGTAGTTTGTTCTTCATCAAATACACCTATGCTTCCTGTTTTATCTAAAATCTCAACACGAGACCAACCCTTGCCACGCTTAATACCCTTAACCATACCCATTAAAATAAAGGATCCCTTTTCTTCAAACTCTTCAACTGGATTTATGAAAGCATGAAAATGTGATGGAACTGTTTGGGTAAATTCTGGTAGGCCAAGGTACTCGTAAAGATTTTCACGAATTTCATCATCATTCCTTGGATTATCTGGAAATGTTGCAGCACCAATAATTCTTAATGCCTCTAACGCTCTACTGTTGACTCCATTACCTTTTGTAAATGTAAAGGTTTTAACTTCCTCGAAAGACTTAAAAGGTCGTGCCGATATATATCGTTCTGCAATCTTATCAGAGATAAACTTGATCCCCGACAATCCAAACCGAATACCTTTACCCTCAATTTTAAAATCAATATCCGAATCGTTAATGTGAGGTAGTTTAATGCTAATCCCCATTCTTTTCGCTTCAATAAGATATTCAGTTCTCGCATCTTTGTCCCTTTCATTTTTTAATAACGAGTACATAAACTCAATTGGATAATAATATTTTAGCCACGCCGTCCAATACGAGAGCGTAGAGTAAGCAACCGCATGAGACTTGTTGAACGAATAACCCGCATGCGCCTCAAAGTCATGCCATAAATCACGAGCCTGATTAGGGCTAACATACTTAGAAGCACCATCAACGAACCTATCACGAAATACATCAAACTCCCTCGCATCCTTTTTCTTACCAATAATCTTACGAACCTTATCAGCCTCAGACCAAGACATTCCACCTAGTTCTACGCAAGCCTGCATAACCTGTTCTTGATATAGGATACATCCATAGGTCTCTTCAGTAAATGGCTTCATTGTTTGATGTAGATAGTTTACTGCCTGTCTACCGTGCTTTCTCTCAATATAATCTTTTCCGATAGTATTCATAGCACCTGGACGAACCAAAGCGTTTGAAGCAGAAAGTTCTGCTAAATTTTTTACACCCATCTTAATAAGAAGATTTGTATATGGGGTTGCTTCACATTGAAACACACCCTTTGTATATCCCTCAGAAAGCATCTGATATACCTTTTGATCTTCCATATCGATCTTAAGCAAATCGATTTCAGTGCCTTCTCGTTCCTTAATTATTTTAATGGTGTCATTAATAACACTTAATGTTTTAAGTCCAAGTGCGTCGATTTTGATGAGACCAATTTTTTCTGCTTCTTCCATATCAACTGCCACAACAGGAATACGCTCATCGGAACCAGGAGAATTACGTGTCTCCAACGGTGCGTACCTAAAAATAGGATTTTTGCTAGTGACAACACCAGCAGCGTGTATACCAGTACCTCTAATACGACCACGAAGTTGTTCCCCATATTGTTCCACCTCTGGATATTTCTCTCTAAACCATGCAGTTGTTTTTGAGGTGCAATACTCATCCCAAGTATCTACCAACTTTAACACCTTATTAACATCTACCAACGGGATATTTAGTGCACGAGCAACATCTCGTACCACACCTTTATCTTTAAATTCTAAGAATGTAGCAATAGAAGCAACATGCTTATATTGTCTTACAAGATAATCTTTGACTTCATCACGACGAGAGTCTTGAATATCAGTATCAATATCTGGAAAGTCATTACGTTCAGGATTAATAAAACGGAAAAAGAGTAGTCCGTGTTGAATTGGATCAATATCTGTAATGCCTAGAGCATAACATAACAATGATCCTGCTGCAGAACCACGTCCAGGACCAACCATGATGCCTTCTTTCTTTGCCCAAGCAATCATGCTTTGAACAACAAGGAAGTATGGTCCAAACTTTTTATCTTTAATGACGGTTAACTCTTCATTAAGTCTATCTAGATATTTTTGATTTGTATCAAGTCCCTTTTCAGCCAAACCTGCGAGAGCCAAATCCTCTAGTTGTTTATCTGGATTTTTATATTGAACTGGAAGTAAATTTAAATTATCTTTGATATCATAGTCTTCAATTTTATTTGCAAGATCAATTGTATTTTCATAAATATCTGTTCTCCATACTGCTTGCTTCTCCATAGCAGCCTGAATCTCTTCATATGAAAGTAGATGAATATCAAACTTATTAAATGACATTTGTCTATCTTCACCGTATAGGTAGTCAAGGCGTTTCATTAAACTGCCCTGTTTTTTAGACTTATCGTATGTTGCGTCTTTTTGAATTTTGTTTGAGTAGGTATTTAGAATAAGTTTTAACTCTTGAATTTCTTTTTGTGACGGATCTACATGGTGGCAGTCTGGAGTAACAATTGGCTTAACCTTAAACTCATCAGCAAGTAAAAGAATATTGCGATTAATAGACTCATCGTTATGTGGCATTACTTCAAGATAATAGTCGTCGCCAAACTCTTCTTTAAACCACTTGATATATTTCTTTGCCATGCCAAGTTCGCCAAGTTCGATTGACTTAGCGATAATTCCACTAGGGCATGCTGACGAAACAATAATGCCTTCTTTATATTTTGATAATATTTCAAAATCAATTCTAGGCTTTTTGTAATAACCTTCAGTCCATGCAAGTTCGTTTAGTTTGTTTAGGTTTTCTAAACCTACCTGATTCTTGGCTAGAAGAATTATATGGTTGTACACCATGTCTAATGGGGTAGTGCGATCTTCTTTGTCTCTTCTATCAAAGCGATCCTCACACATATAACCTTCTATGCCAAGAATAGGCTTAATACCATTTGCTTTTGCAACACGATACATCTCTCTGTGTCCAGAAAGGGAACCGTGATCTGTAATCGCTATTGCAGGCATACCCAATTTAACGGCACGATCTACATATTCAGAAGGTATTCCAATACCGTCAAATAATGAGAAGTGAGTATGTAAGTGTAATGGTACGTAATTCATCTACTACCAGTCGATATTCGTCGCTGAAGTAGCAGAAGGTGAATCAAATCCAAGATAGAATGCTTCCTGTTCAGCATATGGAACACGACGCAATGCCTTCTCTAGTGGATATGGCTCAATGCCTTCCCAATTGAATGGCTCCTTATCTGGAGCAGAAGGAATTAAAGTGTATGATGTTTCAGTACCCTGACCATTACGCTTTAACTTCCAGGTGATGTTTGAGATGCTTCCTGTTTCAAGAGCATACTCACGAATAGTGTTAAATGAAGATTGCTTGCTAACACCCATAGACCAAATAGCAACATAAGGCTTTTCCTCAATGCCATCGTCTACTAGAACGTTGCAATAGAAACGAAGACGACCACGCCATCCACTGTTACCCTTTGGATCTTTGCGGTACATTTCTTCAGCCCAGTCACGACCTTCTGTATCTAAAGTATCTACAGCCTTACGCTTGTAGTCCTTTGGATTTGTGTGTTCCTTTACAACAAGTGCAAGACCACGCTTTTCATTATAGTTTGCAGAGTCTTCATCCAATTCTTCAATGAATCGAATCTTTACTGCTTGTCCATCAGCCAACTTAAGCCAACGAACCTTTGGCCCAGTTTCATCTGTTTTCTTATCGAGCAGGGCATTGATATTTTTTAGTCCCTTAATAACGCTCATAGTTTTCTCCTTTGTTTATCCTAGTTTAGCATAGACACTATTGATTTGTCAAACTGATATTCTAGTTCTTTTATTGACTTATCGTCCATATCGCCTATGTCTTTATATTGTTTGTCTAAATTAATTACAGTAACAATTCCACCCAGTCTTTCAACAATTCTGTCTTTCATGTTACCGCCAGCCTCATCATTATCAGCAATAACAATTATATCACTGAAGTACTTTTGAAGCAAGTCTATTTGTTTAGAAGATACGTTGGCTCCCAGCGTAGCAACGGCAGGAAAGCCAACCTGATCTAATCTTATGGCATCAAATGATGATTCTACAACGTATACCTTGGATGCCGTCTTAACTCTATTTAAATTAAATAATAACTTTGATTTAGGAAGTTTGGTTGTATTCTTAAAGTCTTTACCTTCAACGGATCTTGCTACGAACCCAACGCACAAGCCTTCATGATTTTGTACTGGAATTGTAATCATGTCCTGGTTTTCAGAATACCCTAATTTAAATTTAACTACGGAGTCTTTGGTTAGTTTACGTTTAATAAAATATTCTTTTGCTCTATCTGAAACAAGGGCTTGCTCGTGTAGTCTTTGAACAATAGAAGCATCAAACTCTGGCCACTCTTCTTTATCTACTAACTTATTGTTGACTTCAGATAAAATATCAGTTTCAACTTCTTTGCTCTTAATAAATCTAATAGATTCAAAATATGTCCTATTAGAAAAATGCATTACCAACTCAATAAGGTCAGCAGTCTTACTACATGAAAAACAGAAAAACAATCCAGTGTATTTATTTATTTCAGCAGCAGGGGTGCGGTGGTTTGAATGAAAAGGACAAAAAACAATATATTCTGATTCTGCTTCTTTTTCTACAGTTACGCCAGACCCTGCGAGTACTCGTTTAACTTGGCTGGCTGTGTATATATTGGTTTGATTCCGTCTATCCCTATTATCCATTCTGCTCTTTTTCTCCCTATATATATTCCGTATACGCTTAATGTAAATTCAAAGTAATTTTTTTGTTCGTTGTATGATAATGTAAAGTGTGGATCAATGTCAAGTCTTGGAGCATAGCCTGATAGTCGCATCTCAGATACCAAGAGTTTGGTATATTCTTGCTGCAATCTATAGATAGCGGAGTCATCAATGATGATCCCGTCTAATCCAAACCTTTTTATAGGTTTGTGATGAAATAACTCCATGTGGCATATTATACTGACTTATCTTCATAATCTTTATATCTGTAGTATCCTTTGTCAAAATCAGCCTGAACCAAGAATTCTCCCATAAAACCATTGCGATTCTTACGGAATACACATTCTATAATGTCACTATTGTTTCCACGACCAAGTGCTAAAACCCAGTCTGCATCGTAGGCTATCTGACGTGACCAGGCTGTTTGACCAAGAGTTGGCACGGTTTCAAGTTTTGTAACATCATCAGGTGTAGCAGATGAAATGGCAATAATTGGAACCTCTTCAGCAATAGCCATCAACTTTAATTCACGAGAAAGATTCTTCATGCGGATTGTTTCATTGTCTGACTTTTGGTTTGGACTCATCAACTGTAAGTAGTCAACGATAACAAAGTCTGGCTTATATTGATCAATCTTTCCACGTAAGACTAATGGAGTGATATCTCCACCAGTATCATTAGAGATGATATGAAACTCTGGCTTACCCTTAACACTCTTTGTATGCCAATCCTTAAGCATATCCATTTCGATTTGTCCCGCACTTAATTTTCTATGCGACCATAGGCCTTCACCCATAATTGCAAACACACGATTACGGACCTCTACCTCTGACATTTCAAGACTGATGATCATTGGGCTACGACCCTGTTTCCAAGCCTGTACAGCGAAATAGAGAGACAACCATGACTTTCCTATGCCTGGATATGCAAGGAACACTCCCAACTGCCCTGGCATGATTCCAGAAGGTAAGTAGTTGTCAAATCCTGGAAGACCAGTTTTAATGCCTAGTGCTCCAGCCTCCTGTTGCTTCTTTAAGTTTTCAAAATATGCAACAGCAGAGTCTAAATCTGTTACATCAATATCACGAATGGCTGCTGTGTTTTTTCTAAGTTCAGCAGTCTTTGTAATCAGAGATTCTAGTGCATCTAATCCTTGTCCACCCTGAACATCTGTTGCTGCAGATCTAATAATATCCTTAAGGCTATTTGTTAAATATTCTGCCTGTAATTCTTCAAGGTGATGCTTTGTAGCACCAACTCCACTTATGGGTTCAAAGTCTCTAAACTTTTCTACAACTAGTTCTGTTGGTGGAACAGTGGCATTAGCCTCATAGTATTTTCTAATAAACTGCCAAACATCGACATGCGTTGTGAGAATGTTTTCAACGTTTGCTTGCAGTAAAACGTGTGCTTGCTTATCTTTAAGAACGGCTGAAATCAACTTTGATTCTGTATTATTCACTCAACCACTCCTTAGCCATTTGTCTACGCTTCTGTCTTTCTTCTAAATCTTTTTGATATTGTGCTTTTGCTTCTAGTATATCATGTGCCATATAAGCAAAATTATTCCATGTAGGATTTTGTGATACCTCAAAATAATACTCAAGTAATTCATAACAAACATCTAAGCCATATGACTCAATTAAGGCATCGGCAGACCATTGTTCAATCCACTTATTGTATTGTGGCTTCTGTCCTAGTTTAAACTTATAGTGTTTATCAAACCTACTCAACAGAGCCATACGCTGCTGTTTTTCTGTCACACTAGTTGCCTTCTTCTAGTTCGACCTTTGCTTCTGAAATTTTGAGAGCAAGTTTATCTTCAACAAACTTGTATACACGTTCAAAAGCCTGATCTGTATTTTCTCCATCACGCTTTGAATCGATTACACCTAAATCTAATCTTAACGATTGAAAATTTCCAAGGTTAAGTGTATAGCCAAGTGTTACTGATACTTTTGTATCTTCCATTTCATACCCTTCGTTTATATTGATTCAGACCAAATAGGTATAAATCTACCGTCTTCAGTCTTCGTATATGTCAGTATACCATCTCCCATTCTGCGTGTCAACTCAGCCTTACTGGGAGTGATATCATTTGTTATTAGATTATCTTTTCTTGGTCTGCCTATATGATAGGTTGCTAATATATCACGAATATCTCTTACCTGTGATTCAGAATAGTATGAGCGTACTTGCCATCCACGCTCTCCACCTTTTTGTGATCCTGTTGGGAAAGGTATTACGCCACGCTTCATTAATGATGGCATATATTTTTTATGCCTATTAACCAGATCAGCCGTCTCTCCTACAGTATAAGCACGTTCTCTTTTATTTTTAAAATCATTAATTAAACAACTTTCAATTCTATCTTTGTTAATATTATAAACAGACATAATGCCATTTGATTTGTTATAATGATGAATCCGAACTAGGTCCCCATTAAGAAACCACACTTTTTTATTTCCAGGTATTACAGGGGCGTTATTATAGTCTTCGCTCGTTCTATTTCCTTTTTTAACAGCCATCGACCTTCCTCCGAATCAGACGGCGGATGAAAAAACTTTCTTGATCCACAGTAAAAGCAATAAGTCTCTAAATGAGACATTGAGGTAAACACTCTGTCCACAAACATTCTTCTTGAGCATTTTTTACAACTTATCATTAATTAGGTATGCCGATGATAATAAGATTAACACCGATTGATACATCTCCACCAGAATTAAAATTAACTACACCGTCTACCTTGGAAGTTGTTATTGACTTTAAAACAACAGACACATTTTTACCTGCTTCTGTTCCACCAATGTTCACTGGGCTTGCAGTAACAATTGGAACAAACTTAAAGTCTGCAGGAAAGTTATAGGTAAATGGTTGCTGACTACCAACGCTCTGGTTGGAACTCTTTACTACGTCTACATATCCACCAATAAATCGTGTTTCTGACGCCTTAGCATTTTGCTGAACACCGTTCTGTACGTCTACTGTAACGTACCTATAAATTGCTGGAGAGACCTGTACTGCGACTTCATTGACAGCATTTGCTATCTGATAAATATAAGATACATCAAGCGGTTGCCCTAGTTCTGGTAGTGGTATTTTTGCCATTATTCCTCCTGTCTAATTATATCAGACTGCCCTCATTTTCAAAAAGTATTGCGTCTGCAAACCTTTCTAGCGGGATAGTCTTTACTTGAACTGCAATATGTGCATACTCTTTATCTGCTGAATATACGATGGAATAGTTTGTTTGATTTGTTTTACTATAATACTGCCACCCAGCATTATTCCACTTAATATATATGTAATACTCTTCTATGTTTGTTTGTGGTTGCCACGCCAAATTAATAACTCTATTTGAAGTATCAATAATCATGCTATTTAAAATTTCACTTGGCGTATCTTCTGCTATAATTTTATAAGTTGGGGACCAGTGTGATGTTCTATTTTTGTCTTCAGAAATAAATCTATACTTTAAAACATACTGTCTATTGTCTCCAAAAAATCCAGGCAGTTTAGATTTTGGAATAATAATTTTTTTAATACCACGATCTGGGGTAGGCATTATTGCACATCCATAGCAAATCTAAACTCAATATAGTTGGTTGTATTTGCTGCCTTAACAATAGTTTCAGCATTAGTATTTTTTAGTACTGTATATCCAGTCAAACCGTATACTGGATTTGTTGTTGAAATATTCTCAAAACGAATTGCATCTAGACCAATATAAAAGTCATCTGAAGGTACTGAAGCATTAATCACCGTTGAATATATTTTTACAATACTAACATTATTCCATGTAAAGCCTGTGCTCTTGTGTAACTCTTGTAATTCTTTTGTTACTATATAATATCTGTTATTGGCAAAATCATAATCATCAGCAGACATGATTACTTCAAATCTTGCCCACTCTCCAGAGCCTGGCTGATCGCTTTCTGCAAACTCTAATAATATTCTGACTTCATCTGGAACAATAGAAGGGTCTGGATCTTTATTGATAATACTAAATCCTAATTTAATTTGATCTGTAGGGGCATTTTTGTTAAAATCTAAACCAGTTCCAAGTAAGTGGATATGATTTGTATTTGTACCAATTTCTAACTGATTAGTTCCAGAAACAGTTAGCGAGGATGTATCTCCTCTCATCATAACGATGTTATTAAAAAATCTAGCACGTTCATATCTAGCAATGCGTTCAGCATTTGTAAATAATCTATTATCAGAGTTTGTTTGGAAGACAAGATCTGTTTGGTTAATCACGTTATCATTTGCTACGCCGTCTAGCGGTTCATAAATTACTGGAAGCGCTACTGCTGTTTCTGCTGTATGATATTCCCAGTTTTCATTTACAGTAAAAGCAAACAAAGAACGACTGTCATATGCTCCAGCAGATGGGTTTGCACCAGCAGAGAAAACTCCTACTTCAGAAATCTCATATCTTTCATCTGTTGGTAGTTCGGCTGTTAAAACAATTTTATTGGTGCCGTCGTCATTTACATAGCCTCGTGATGTAATTGGAACACGAAACATTTCAAAGTCTAATGCCTTTATGTCAGAGTAGTCTCCAAATGCCTGATTGGTTCCAAGTGGTTTGGCACCGCAGCCCACAGCAATGTATGATGCATAAGCAGGTGCCTGACCTATGAGATATTTTGCTAAGATATTTTTGCCTGTATTTGTTATCATGGTATCACTCCGTATATTGTATCATCTAGTATGGATCCGTCTGAGATTATTGAAACCTCTACCTGCTCGTCGCTGGCCATATTAATAACATTAATGACTAAATCTCCAGTGTCTGGATCAATATAGACTATAGAGCAGTCTGGGCCAGTCCCACATTCTGGGATTTTGTTGGCAAAGTTAATAGGAAACTTTTTAAAATAATTAATATCAATATCTTGCAATCCTAAAATATTTTGTGGGTTATACTGAAAATATACGTTGCTTAAATTTTTAATAGGCTGATAAATAACATTTTGTCCATTAACAATATCTGATCTAACAATATTAATTAGTTCTTGACCACCTATATTTTCAAAAATTAAATCTGTCATTACCTCAATAGGGACAGACTCATTATCAAATAAAATGATATCTGGTGTTGCTGGCTTTACATCTGTTACTAAAACCTTATCTGGCACAACAACTTTTGGTAGGTTAGGAGTTGGGTTAACGTTTGCCATTTTATACCTCACTCAGGTAAAGGGTCATTTCTGGACCATCTACGCTTCTAGAATAATCAATATTATATACTACAAACTTTGAGTCTGATGCAGCAATCACATCTTTGCCGAGTTCATTTTGATAGTTAATATTGACAATATCTCCAAGTTGAATTATTGGCGTACTAAAAATTGACACGCCAACATTTCTTCTAGGCTTCATTATCTTTTTAATTATCCAAGACATCAGATCCTTGGCGTCGTCCTCTGTTTGTAAATATTGTGGGTCAAGCACAAACTCTTTTTTACCGTAGGTAAGTCTGCTTGTTTTGATTTTGTCATAGTCTTGCTCAGAACGTAACGGAGAAACAATCAAACCATTTTTATCAATTTCTGGATCTGAGAAATTACTATTCTTAGCAAAATAGTTATCAACACTTAATTCATTAGTAGACTGCTGGGTAAATGTTATGCCCTGAATTCTAAGATAATTTCCACTCGTCTCATCTAAATTTAAGATTGTATCTGTTGAGTTAAAGATAAGGAATTCTGCCCCGTAGGAGCCCGCTCTAAAGCCAGAGACCACATACCCCTTAATTCTGTTAAAAGTCGGTGATAACTGGGCGTAAAGGGCTGGATAGGCCTTATCGTACCTAACCTTGAGGTATGCTGCCTCTCTCATGATAGTTCCAAATTCATCAAAATAAATGTTAAATTTTGGAGGCTGATTTGTGCTTACCCCTGAAAGATATGTTGTTTGAACTACACCGCTCATTGCATATTTTCTAAATGACTCATTGGCATTTATTTCATCATCGCCAAATGCTGCCCCTATAGGTGTGTCAAGGGCAAAGACTGTATTTTGACTATAGTTGTTGGTAAGGGCATAAATATTTTCAAACATACACTTTGCTCCACCACGAACAAATAGTGCCATATTATTATAAATTGGAAGTGGCTTTGTATCGTCTACTACCTCAACTAATTTGTTATTAATATAAAGATAGAACCTACGAGTTGATCCAATATCTTGATACTCCACGGCAAGATCATAGACGGTAGGATTTTCTTCTCCAACAAGTCTATACTGTCCAGTAAACTTACCGTCATCGACAATAATGTTTGCAAGTCCTCCCCAAAGTTTAATTGGCACTGCTTTCCCAGATGAGTCTGAATAAATTTTATAAAATATAACATTATGCAAAATATCTGCAGACGTAGAATATTCACTTACGTTTCTTTCAGTTAATGCAATAATCTCAAAATAATATCCAACATTTGTAGATGGATTAACCATAACTGCTAGACCGCCAGAGCCTCCTCCAATATTTAAACTTTGGTTAGGTTGAGATCCAGACAAAACATAATATGGGGTTGAATTAATTGCAGTCTGTCCTCTTGTGTCGCTTGATTCAATTTTACCAATAATTCGCATTCTTGTACCAAAATGCTTAAACTTATTATCTAATGCTTTATACTGATATGATATAAAGTCGATTGGTGTTTCTGTGGTGCTAAATGACGGCCCACTCATTACTAATGCTGAGGATTGCACAGAGCCTGTTTGTGTAGCCTTTAATGTATTATTTTGAACTTCATTTGTATAAGATGTAGACAAAAAGTTTTTAATAATTCCGCTTCTTGTATTTTCTTGTGCACGTGTATTATTTACTCCTGCTGCACCAGTTGATAGTGAAAGTGTTGCAATGCTATCATTATTTAAAATATCTCCATCTACCAAACCAAATAAATGTTTTGACTGCATAGTCATTCCACGAACATATGAGTTATTAGACCAGTAACTATCTAAGCCAGCCTTATGTTCTAATATCGGCGTCGAGAACTGTCCACGTCCATGTCTTGCTACCTCGCCATTCTTCATAACGGTTATGCCATTAATCTCTTCATACTTAGGCTCAGTATAAATTCTTACAAGCCCTGTAGGGTAAATTTTTCCATTGAATGGCAACTTAGACATATAGTATTGATACTCTTGGTTGCTGCTTATCCAAACATTTCCTACAGCACCTACTATCTCTGTAGAGTAATCTACCTTGCCATTTGAATCAACCCTCGTAACAACTTTTTCTCCGCCTGGAAGATTATACTGAAGCGCATCAAACCTAATAATTTCTCCATTAGCATATAAATATCCTGAATGTCTACCTAGCCAATAAACAGCCTCACCAAGGTCAATAATATTATTAACAAGTTTATGATTAATGACAGAAGGTACAGATGCTGAAATGTTTGAGTTAAGTGGTATAGCAGATAAACTATATGTTGATTGACTTGCCATTTCTTGATTAATAGATCTTAGCGACTGTTCTCCAGTTACTTCCCAAAGTAGTGCTGGCTTATAAATCCAATTTTTAGCAGCAGCATCATTATCAATCATGGTTGCCTGCTTTAAACTTCCATATGACCTTTGAATATGTCGGTTGGTATAGTTAATTTTCCCATCATTAAATACATTTTTATCTGTTGATGCAATGTCAATAATATTAGTTAACTTAATATTTGTATTTTGATTTTCAATAACTCCAGTGTCAACAAAATCATTTGTTCCATATAGCGTAAAGTCAACAGATCTATCTTCATTTTCTGGTAACATATAATTTTTACTCATCATAACAAAGTTATTATATTCATCAAAAAACATTGCTGTTTGGGTAGAAATTGCTAAATCATTTAAAACATCTGCAACAGTTTTGTCTGGAGCAATATAAAAATATGGAATAATTAATTCTTTTTCTTTATCAATTCTTTTGAAAGAATAATTTGAAAAACCAACTGAGTCCAACAATAGGGATACAGCATAACTTAGTGATACATTTGTTACAAGCATTTCTGGTGCTTTAATAGATTCAAAATAAAAATATAAATCTCTAAGTTCAAGAGTTACTTTTCTTTCCATAGGTGAGTAACTAGGGAAACCTTCAGAGTATAAGGTTTTAAGCGGAACCAAATAATCGTATCCGTTAACATTTACAATAATGTCATAAAACTTAATTTGTATATTATTTGATAAATAATCATTAACTAAACTTGTTGTATTGTTATCATTAAACGCATCGTCATAATCAAACAACGTTAGGCTACCAACTGAAGCCAACAACTGTCCTACTGGCAAACCACTTGTTCCAAGGTCTGATGCTATTTTTTGTATATTTAAAGAAACAACCTTTTCTGAGATATCGGCTACTAGGCGGGGAGAGATCTCAATAAGATCAAATGTAGAGTTAACTTTGTTCATAGTATCAACTACAACTCTTATACCCCTGATATTTTCAAACTCTCTAAAAATTTGTTTGCCGTCTGTTGAGGATATAAAATGGACTGGATCTGTTAGATCTGTCACAAAGTTAGTTAATCTATTAACAGTTTCTTCTTCTAGATACCACCCATATTCTGGCTTAAATGTCTCCCATGCGTTGTCTACCCAAATATGGTATACGCCTAAATCACTATCATTTGCCTTGATAAGATATGCATAACCATTAATTGCTTTGTCTGGTAGAAAAGACTCATTTGTGTATTCTTCTGCTCTAATAAAAATGTCTCTATATTTGTTTGGTACTTTAAGTCCGTAGGCCAACTCTACATATCCGTCGTGCTTGATAACCTCTGTTCCATCACTTCTTTTAGAAGAAGAGTTAAAACTAATAATGTCTACCCAGTTATTTTCTTTTAGGTATTGTACTCTCCACTTTGAGGGAGTTGTTCTATTTAGATCACCATACAAATGATCTGAAAATGTTCCAGCAGAATTTGAAAACGGCCCAAGGTCTACAGACCCGACATTGGTTTGCATCTTTAAAACAATTCTATTTGCAGGTACTGGATTATTATATACAACAAATGGGCATGCATCATCAATAAAATATTGACCATTATTTAATAAGTTAGCAATTCCTCTTGTTGTACCCTCTTCTTTTCTATACGATGTCCAGTATTTAAACTTATCGTTTTTATCTGCCATGTAGTATCTTGGTCTATTAGACATGTTAAGGTTTGCATGGTGCAGCCTTTTGCCTGGGAAATATGTTGCCTTATTGATTCCAGATCTTGGTCTAAATTTTTTAAAACAATCTTCAAGAGAATAAAGCATTTTATTTTTTGTATTTTGTGCAAGCAAAAACCATGGTTCTTGATTATCTGCTGGATCAATGCCTCCGTCAACCCTTACATCTGAGTCTGTTGCATTAGTATAGAAGTTTCCAATATCATTTACATCAAACGTATTAGGAATAATTTTATATTTACTGCCATCTGAATCTGTTGGTCTGTATCTATAATTGCCTATCTTAAAAATATTATTAGCAACATTCATATTCCACTCAGCAATTACTGCTGCCTGTGTTTTAACTGTACTAGATGATTCTAGATGAGATTTTAATTCGTCATTCTGAAACATTATACCTCTTCCAAAGTAACTGATATGTTCCAGAAATCAAAGTTACTGCTTCCTCTTTTTACAACTGAATAATTAAAGTTTGCAAAATACATCTGAATAAGTTGATTGTATTGATTAAGATGTGCATATGCATTTGAATCTTTTCCAAAGTTAGAATATTTATCGTATGCTAAATAAACCCAGAATGGGCCCTGATGATTTTCATACCAGTCTAGTAGTTCTACTCCTCCTGCTCCACCATCAGTTGTGTATTCAGTATTATTGTCATTGGCATGTGGTGAGATACCAGTTGTGGCATTAAACTCAGGCACTGAAAAATAAGATCTAGATGGCAACATATCCCACGAAACATTAAGTTGTAACTTATCAGCAATATGATAAGATCTCATTCTTCCATTAATCATTCTTTCTCTTTTTTCAAGTCGTGTGGGAGTAAAGTCAATCGGAGATCTGTTATTATCAGATAAAACTAAAAATTGATTATATAGAGATGTGTCGGTTTCTGATCCAGGGTCTTGTCCAACTTCTAATCCATTAGGTACATAAAGACCATCTACAAGTGTGCCAGAGTTATCTGACCAAAGCATTGCTTGTGGTCTAGCATATTTCTTTCTACCTGTCATATAACTTGAAGTTGACATTAAATTTTAGCCCCTCTTAATCTCTTTGACTCAACCTGACGAAGTTGTGTCATAACAGTATTTGCTATCTCATTTGGATTAGCATCTGATTTAACATTAACTGTTAGGTTATAATTATACAGGCTGTCTCCGTTATAGTTACCAGCATTTATAGCCTTCATCTTCTCTAAGCCGTATGAACTTACTGCATATTTACTCATTACAAATTCACCTGGAGTTAACATTGCAGGTACGGTATCGGTTCCTCTTGGAATAAAGCCACCACTTGATCTATAGTAAGACTCTATTCTTTCTGCCTTTGTTGCAGCCTCTGCCTGCTTTAATCTTTGTAATGCTGCAGCCTGTGCTTCTGCTGCTGCCTGCTGTGCTGCATAGGCAATAGCCTGGCCAGTATAACGTGCAGATGACATAACGCCAGATACTCCACCTAGGGCTGCTGTTGCTTCCTTATCTGCTAATAAACTTGAAGCCATATTGTTTGCAATGCTGCTTGGTGTTAAATCTGTTTTTTCATGATCTCTAACTGCCTGAAGGAATTTATCCACTTCTGATTTTACTAAAACATTTGTTTCATCAATATTACCTGGATTAATATTAAGATTAGGATTAGATGTTGGACCAGGAGTAGGTGTTGGAGTTGGAGTTGGGGTAGGAGTTGGAGTAGGAGTTTTTGCTGTTATTCTTGATGTTCCTGATGACGAGTTATATGCTGCTAATGCTGCACTTGCATTCTTAATTGCTGTTGTTACTGCATCCCAAGCAGTTTTAATGCTTAATGTTCCAGTGGCAATTGCATCTAAGTCAACAATCATTGTGTCAAAATAATCATTTGTAGCAGTTACAGCAGCACTGATAAGATCCCATTCATCTTTTGTTAATCCAGATTCTGTCTTAATATTTACCAGTGCTGCCGACAAATCATCGTTATATGTTGTTATGATTGTATTTAGTGTTGCTAATTCATCTTGCTTAGTCTTAACAATATCTTGTGCTGATTTAAGTGTAGTATTTTCAATAGTATAAATCTTGTCTTGTTTTTCAATAATCATTGCCTGTAGTTCATCTTTGGTCTTTAGTACTGTTACTGTCTTGCCTTCGGCATCAAGGATATTGACAGAAGCCTGTAGTGATGCTAACTTTGCTTTTCTTTCAAGTTCAAGTCTATTCTTTTGTTCGCTTAAAGCAGCCTTTTGAGAATCAATAGATTGTTGTGCAGCAGAGGCCCTCATCTCTTGTGCAATTTGTGCAGCAGCAGCAATATCTCCACTGCTCAAAGCACTTGCTAAAGTAGTTTGTCTCTTTTGATTTTCTGCAATGTTTCTATTAAGTTCTTGTACCTTGTCAAGGGCATTAATTTGATTATCGATGGCTTCATTACGCTTATCATATTCAGCATTAATAGTATCTTCTTGTCTAGTAATAAGTTCTATGCCACGACTGTATTGATCAATATATTCTTGTTCTTTGTTTATTTCCTCTTGAATAGCATCGACTGCATCTTGTGCTGCCTCTACTTCTCTTTCTTTAGGCTTAATTCTGTTTTGCTCAAATTCGGCAGGAGACATACCTTGCTTTTCAACAAACTGCTTATATTTTTCTAACTTAATTGTTGCTTCTTGGTAGGCAAAGAAGTCGTCCATCTTATTTGCCTGAGTTTCTGAATCCTGCTCTGCCTCAAATCTTGCAGCCTTAAGTGCCTTGGCCAACTCTAATGTTGATCCTTGAGCCTTCTTTGCACCATCAATAAACTTTTTAAAGTCAACACTATTAACATCTTCGGCTGCAATTGCTGCTGCAATTCCTGCGTCATTAACAAGTTCTAATGCTTGTGAAGCACTTAATCCAGCAGTGCGTAGTTTTGTATATGCCTTATACTGATTATCTGCACTAGTTACAACCTGTTGCATTTGATCATTAAACTTACCAAGTTCTACTTCTTTTGTAAATCTTTGAATAGCATTTCCAAGATCTCCAAAAACAACCTTTCCATCTTTACCAATTGAATATAGTCTTGAACCAAATGTCTTTAGTTGAGTTGAGTCTAGGCCATTAACAATATCAATAAAGCCTTGTGTTGCACCTGCTGCACGAAGCATTTGGTCCATTCCAGTAAAGCCAGTCATATCTGTCTTTAGTACCTTCAAGAATTCTGAAAGTCCGCCAGATGCATTTATTGATTCTTTTCTAAATTGCTTTAATTGCTGTAACAAACCTTCTAAGAATGAATATGGGTCTTTGCCAGAACTATCTCCGCCAAGATCTTTCTTTCCATCTTCACCCTTCTTATCTGGAGTTACCTTCGTAGACTCGTCATATTCTTTTTGTAACTTATTAGCCTCTTGTCTTACCTTAGAAATTGCTGCTGCATATCTTGATAAGCCACGAGCCTCTACACCTCTTGCTGCTGCATCGTTATATGCAGCCTGAGCAGCAGTTAACTTTTCCTGAATAAGAGATAACTTAATCATTAAATCTAGTGTCTTTGATATACCTGTAAGGTTAGCAACAAAGTTATATCTTGCTGTAATATCTTTCTTTGCAGCAAGTTCAGTCATAATATTATTTAGTTGAATAATTTCTGCTGGAGACAAACCACCCTTAGCATAAGAAATTAATACTTGACTTCTTATATTCTTAGGTAATTGATTTAAAATAATCTCCTTAAGAACCTTGGCTGCTTTTTTATTTGTCTTTTGAAGTGTTGCTAAAACATTATCTGCAAGCCCCTCTAAGACCTTTTGAGATTCCTTACCACTTGGATCAACCTTATCTAAGGCTATTACAAGCGCATCAATCTCTGCTTTAACCTTTTCAAATGTACCCATTTGTGTAGCGTATGCAGCATTATATTCTTTCTGTGTAATAACCCCGTCTGCATATTGTGCATTTAATATTGCTACGGCCTGGCTTTGTTGCTCAATTGCCATAGACAATGCGTCTGTTGCAAAGGCTCTATTCTTAGTAACAGTTGCAGTGTCTACATACGCTGTAGTTGTAGTTGTTCTGTTATTTGAATAACTTGTTACTGTTTTTGCAGCACCTAAAATTCCATCGATTTGTGACTGAATGCTAGTTAAAATATCATCTGTACCACCAGACAAATACTTTAATCTAGCCTCAATTGTTAGTGGCTCTTTAGTAATATCAACATTATCTTTACCAACAAGCAGTTCTTGTACTCGTGCCTTTAGAGATATCTCACTTACTCCAGCAACCTCTGCTGCAGCCTTAATGTTTGCTGCGATGTCTTTTGGACCAAGACCAAAGATTGCTGCTCTTTGTGCTACATCTTTTGCTACAGTTCCAACGCTTGCGCCCTGAATCTCTTTACCAGCAACGCTGTTCTTTGCTGTATAAAGATCTATAAACTTTTGATACTTGGCCTTATCAGCACTAATAAGTTTTTCTGATCCAACTCTATTGAATGATCTCTCTGCAGGTGTGGCCTTATCTCCTATAAGTTTAGAATATTCTTGAATTGCTGAAAGGCTACCAAACCTTGCCCTTGCTTCTTTCTTTCCAGACTCTTCGAGTTGTCTTGTATACTCTGCCTGCTTCTTCTTAAGCCACATAAATCCTGCAGCAACAGCAGCAACAATACCAACAGCAGCACCCATTGGTGTCATAAGCATTGGTAGTGCCATTGCCAAACCTTGAATACCCATAATTACTGGCATAGCCTTTTGTGCTATTTGTCCAAATGGTCCAGGTATCATAGATGCAGCAATACCAACGCTAGTTAATGCCATAGATACGCCATTTAACTTATTCATCATTGGCTGCATGCTTGTTCTTGTTCCCGCCATCTTATCTGATAGGGCAGAATATTTATCTCTTGCCTTACTAAATAGTGTTGGTTTCTTTGGCATTGTAGGCATACCTAAGAAAGTCTTTGTGCTAGGTCTTGGGGCTGAACCTGCTGCGCTTCCTGGAATAATCAATCCAGATGCAGTTACTGTTTCATTTGCTAATCTTGTTGCAGCATCCCTAACAGCATTTTCTCTACTTTGCATTCCTACAATGAGGCCGTTTGCAATGTCTTCTCCTACAGGAATAGTTCTTCTTGATGGAGATTGTGTTTGTGCTTCTTGCTTTACTGCATTAACTAGTGCATCTACTTCTGCTTTAGCCATTGGAACATAGGTAGACTGCGCCCTTAGTGTACCCAAAGATTGTGCAACTTCTATTTGTGATCGTGAGCCAACTCCTGCTGGTGCTGGCATACCAAGTTGTGCTCTTGCATCAGAGGCAGCAATCGTTGCTGTTGCCTGTGCAGCAAAGTTTGGACTAGCCTTCTTTAACATTTCTGTATCTGCAAGCATTTGTCTTAAAATATTTGCTTGAATGTGTAACTCATCTTCAGTCAATGCAATATTTTTTGTAATCTTACTTGCAATTGTTACCTTTTCTGCCTCTGTAATATTTGCCTGATTTAATAAATCTAAGAATAATTGTTGAGTTTTATTTTGCTTAACCGCACCAGTCTTTAGATCTTTTTGGGTAGATAGCAAATTGCTCATCTGATTTTCTACACCAGACTGTGCTACCCATAGAGCCTCGTCCCAGCCTTCAATAAATTGCTTTTCAACATTAGTAATGTCTACAATGTGAGCACGGTGTACAGAACCTGCCTCTGTAGCCTTCTTAGCAATTTCTTCTGCAGAAAGATTACTATCTTTATAAAAATCTAGAATAGCCCTTTGTGCTGCATCTGCTGCTGCTTTTGCTCTATCATATTCTTGTGCACCAATGTCACCTCGTGCTGTAACTAAATTCTCTCTTACTGTACCAGACTTTCCAGTTGATGATGCTCTATATGTTGGGGTATATCCTGCAGCACGTAATGCATCTCCACCCTTTGTACCAAATCCTTGTGTAGCAACAAGTTCTAATTGCTGCTTAAAGTCTTGAATACCTACCTTAAGACCTTCTGCCATCTTTTGTCCAAGTCTTGCCAATACTTGCTCAATAATATCTTCTGCGTTTGCAAGTTTAGAAGCAAGAACCTTATCCACTAAGCCCTGTAATTGTAATGCAGTTGTCTTTGACTGGAATCCAGATCCAGTAAGCGCTCTTTCACCTACAGAAACAACTCCTGTTGCAAAACCAGGAATGTTGTCGGCAATAATTCCACTAATTAATCCGCCATATTTTTGTGTTTGTTTCTTTGGAATAACAGATTCGCCTGGTGTCAACATTGTTGGAACTGTATCTCTGTTACCACTTCCAGGAACAATTGCTACACCCTTATTATATTTACGTGTAGGTCCTGGAGGAAGCATCATTCCTGGATTATTGAATGCAAAACTTTGTGCTGCAGCATTTGCCTTCATATATGCACGTGTTAATGCATCAAGAGCACCTGCTTCTGATGTAAATCTTTGTGTAAGTCTAGCATGTACCTGATCAAGAGATGAGGCAACGGCTTCTGCCTGCATCTGCTCTTCTGTAAGATAGTTAGTCTGTTCTCCAAGATACTTAGATTGTCCAGTTAACTTTAAATACCCGTTTCTGATTAATCCAAAGAACTTCATTAAGTTACCAGCGAAGTTAGCAAACAAACCAACCAACATTAAAACTACAGGAGCAACGCCTCCAAGAACTGTCACGATTGTAGCAATAACCTTTTTAGAATTATCAGATAAACTATTAAACTTATCGATTAACTTTGTAACTACCTCAATAATTGGTGTAACAACTCTTAAAAATAATTCTCCTACTGGAGCCAGAGACGCTCTAATTGATTCTACGGCAGCCTTAAATTTAGTTGCAGTGTTTTCTTCAATAGCCCCTAATTCTTTTGTTGCAATTGCTGCAAGATCCTGTGCAGACATCTGCATAAGTTCCATTGTTCTTTGAGCCTGAGAACCTTCTTTAGCAATATTTTCAAATAATGCTCCAACTCTTGCAAACTGGAACTTACCAAATAGTTGCTCAATTACTCTTTGTCTTGCTAAAGGTGTTAGTGTTTTTAATGCTTCTCCGAGTTCGAGAACAGTTCTCATAACATTTCCAGCATTCTTATTAACTAACGCTTCTAGATCTACACCTACGCTATTAAGCATTTGCTTTGCAGCCTTTGTAGGATTAATGAGAGAACCAAGCGCTGACTTTAATCCGTTTGCTGCCGATGCTGCATCTACTCCACCTTCCTGCATTGCTGCAAGGAAAACAGACATATCCTTAACATCTCCACCGAGACCTCTAATAATTGGTGCTACTCGTGGAATAGCATCTGTTAAATCTTGTAGACTTACAACAGACTGGTTTTCAACTGCGTTAAGGAAGTTAATTGATTCAGAAAGTTGTTCTGTGTTTAACTGGAATGCAGTTTGTAAAGAAATGGTTGCTCTGAGTGCCTGCTGTTTTTCAACTTCACCAAGAACAGAAAGTCTAGTTGCAGCCCTTACAGTTTCAGTTAACTTTTCACCTTGGAAACCTGCTGCTGCAGCATCTGCTGCAATAGACATTGTATCTTGAATTGCTACACCATATTTTGTAAATTCATCAGCAAGACCACGAATAACTGTAAGATTTGCCTCAGTTTCTGAAGGCATAGTAAACATATCGCCATAAACACGTTTAAATCTAATAACCTGTTGCTCTAGTTCCATGAATACCTTGGATGCTGTAGATCCAAAGACAGATAGCGGTAACGTAAAACCAACCATCAACTGACGACCAGCCCACTGTGTGTTCTTACCAAAGTTAACTAGATTTGTGCTGCCCTGCTTTAATAATTGATTAAATAATTGTTGCTTTTGTGCAGCAATCATTGTCTTTGTTGCAAGATCGTCCATATTAAGTGCTAGAGGTGTTACCGCAATAGCCTTAAGGGCACCATTTGCATCACGGCCCATCTTAATATATTGTGTTTGTAGCCTTCTTGTTCTTTCTATTGCTACTTTTTCAATTGTTGCAAACTCTGTCTGGAATACTCTTCCAAACATTTTAGATGATGCAACACCATACCTAAAGTATTCACGCATTGAGAACTTATTCTTCTCAAGGGAATTAGTAAAAGATTCAGCAGAGGTTCGGATTGTCTGCATACGGGCAGCAAATTGCCCTGTTGCATTTATCGAATCGACAAACCCCTGCTGTAGATTTCTTTGCGCTATTGCTGCAGAAGCGCTAGACTTCGCAATCGAACTGTGGAAATTGGATATCTGACGCTGTAAGTTTTTAAGTTCTGCTAACGCTGCAGACGTGTCGATATTAACGCTAATATTAGCATTAACATCTGCCATTCATTTCCACCTCTTTTTTAGTTAATTAGGCATTTAAATTAGCAAGGCCCAGTGGGTTGTCCTCGCCTAACTTAATTCCCGATGCAACGTCTACAATCTTGTAAACTGTTGGAAGATCAATATTGGTTTCCAATTTTTCTAAATCTCCCGCTAGATCAGGCTTGTATTGCTGCATAGCAATCTGTACGCATTCCATAAGGACTGTCATTGACTTATCGTTGTCTTCTGCAACCTTCTGGATCTTTTCAAAGTTTTTCATAAATTTACGAAGCAGAGCAATATTAAGTGGCTTGAGTTGTATTTCTGTGCCATCCATCAAGGATACTGTTTGCTTTTCATTTGTTGTCGTCATTTATTCCTCCGTTATCGACTTCCTAATTATATCACATTGGCTACTTTTTAATCTATTTTTTCGTAGTCAATTCCCATGCCGATTCCAAAACCAGCCTGTTGTGCATTAATGCCTTGCAATGCTAGTATATCATTAGAGTCCTTAGCCTGCCCCTTACTAAATACCCTGGCCTTAAGATCTTCCCAGGCATTAGACTTGGTTGACTGTTTATCTAGATCCACACCCTGTAATGCAGCATTAAACTTTTTATTATCGTATTCTAGGTCTCTTTTTGTTGATAGCAATAAGATTAGTTCTGGCATAGATATTGACTCTTCAAGTTCTTCAAAGTTTTTCCAGATGCCCGTCATAAATACCTCAGCCTCAAGTTTTGGCAAATCCATGGTGTCCCAACTGGATCCGTCATCCTGTTTCTTTATTTTTGATTTCTGTTCCTGATTATCTTTAACCTTAACATCCGCACAGTACTCTAAAATTTTATATAGGCTTTGCATATCAAAATCTAATTCTAACTCTTCTTTAGTATTATATTTATTTGGTCTAAACTGCTTCATGGCTATCACGGCACATTCAATTAAAATATCAATAGAGTCATCATTGTCTTTGGCATGTTTAATATCTTCAAATCTATCCATGAATAACTTCATGTATTTTATTTTTAATGGGGATATTTCAATAATATCGCCTGATAAGGTTTCTATCGTTCCCACTTCATATACGTTACGTGCCATGTAATCATTATAGCAAACAGAAAAACCCAACCATATACGGTTGGGCCTTCTGGTATAACAAATTAATGTTATTACGGAGTTGGAGTTACAGTGCGATCAATAATCTTACCGTATGATCCGCTATTGTCTTCTGGTAGCAAACGGAATGAAACTTCAAACATTGTTGCTTCATCACGCTTTGCAGACACAGTAACATTTTCAATCGAGAGTGCACGATATGCGACATAGATACGTTCTAAGTTAGAACCTTCTTCGCAATCTCCAGTTCCAGGACCGACAGCAACAAGACCACGTTCTACTGGGCATTCGCCTAGAGAACCTGACTTCATGTTGAATACCTGACCTGCTGTAGTTGTCTTGTCACCTGTTAAATCTCCTGGACCACCTGCGACAGCGATCAAAAGATTTTCTAGAGTGGCTTCAGCAAATGTGGTATTTAGATTTACCTGCATACCTTGCTTATACAACTTAGCGACGTCAAGAATCTGGTCTACCTGAACTTCACCAAAATCTGGCTGGAAAACGAGTTCCAAACCATTCATGGTGTAACCAATATTGTCGAAGCCTGCTGTGTCTTCAAGTGTAGCCACATAAGCCTCTCCAGATACTGGTGCTGGGTTTCCACCAACTGCCAAAGGTCCGTCATAAACGAACACCTGGGCTGCACCCACGATAATATTATTACTATTACCTAGAGCCATATATATCACCTCTTTTTTCTATAGAAATAAAGGCGTGTTTCCTCATTGATAATTATAACAGCCTTTTATGAATTGATTGAGCCCACAACATCTTTGTGCTGATGGTACTCAAAATCAATTATGATCTTATTCCCGCCAAAGGTGCGGGCTGTGCCAAAATCAATAATATCCCTAGTTTCTTCAAGTTGGTATATTCTAAATTTATGAAAATAAAATTTGCAGGTTAATCCTTGTATTTCTCTACCTTTAGTCCAGGCATTGACTTCTGCAGCGCTTTCATCTTCACGGTCCATAAGCCTTAGCACTGCTTCCTGAATTTTAACCATTGTAATTACTGGATCTTCTCCTTGTGCATAAAAATAGTATAACGCCTGTTCTTGTTTTATATGTGGAAACGGAGACCTTCTCATTCGGATTAGCCTATCCCAAGTGGCTGCTACCCCTTGAGTGCTATTATTAAAGTATTCAGTTAAATCAGCAATTGTTGAAGGTGTTGATGGGAAAAATGGAAAACTTGGAAGACCTGTCAGTTCTGGTACATTATATCTTAAATATTCATTGATCCAAAGCATTGGTGTATTAATGACTCCAGTCGGAATCCAAATTTCTCCAGCCATTACTTAACCGCCCTTATGTTTGCTACCCAACGGTATCCTGTTTCGACACCCTTGCTTCGTCCCATTTTAGCACCCGATTTAAGATTCTTCTTATAGGCTACAGGATTTTCAAAATCTCGTAACATTCCACTCTTTCTTAAAAATGTTTGAGTAAAGTATCGACTAAAAAAGGAATCAAAAACCTTTTCAAATCCAGCCTGAGTTGCACCACCTGGATTCTCTACAACGACTGGATTCTTGGTAAAAACCTCTTCCCCATCTACCTCAAACTTTAATACATTAGAATTTTTTGGCCTAATGACAACAGGCTGACCCTGTTCCATTACACTTGCTTTATTATAAAACGGTTCGCTGGATCCGTTTTTTATAGATGATGATTGTCTAAATGAAGACTTAAAAGAAAGCCCTATATTACTAACTGTATATTCTATGTCAAATAATCTTGCATCTGGGCTACCTACCTGATACCATTCATAGACATGGTGTAGTGTTTGTGGTCTTACTCTAGCATTTGAATCTATATATTGTTTTAGTAAATCTACAACATCTTTACCAAGGGCATTTAGAAAAATATTTTTTGCTTTTTGAGTTCCTTCTAAAAATCCCATAGAGTAATCGATGATATTATTCATCTCTTTTCTAAAAAGATTGCTATCTAGTTTTACCGCTATCATATGTCACTTGCCTGGTTCTCTGACCTACGGATTATTAACTTATAATATTCAGTATTACCAAATGGTCCAGAGAACGGCTCATGAGTTGCTATTTCAAATATAGTTGATTTACCAGCCCTTGGCCCCGTGGTCTCTGTATAAATCTCATTACAGTTTTTATCTTTAATGTTAGTAATAATGACGTTTGTGATTGAGTTTCTTGCATCTAAACTTGAAATTCTAATATCACTCTTAACTCTTCCTATTAAGATTTTTTCTTGAGTAATATTAACGTTTGGAGTTACTTCTTCTTTAAATGCTGTCCCAGCAGGAGTAAAAGAGCATGCAATTGTTCTATCTAAAACCCAGGTCTTCTTAACATTGCCGTATGCGCCCTGCTCTACAATTGGATGATAAACATCTGCCAGCATAGGAAAAGCGAAGTCTGGTTCCTCGCAAATCATTATAAAACTCCTGGTCTGGTTATTGTATTAACGTATCTTTCTAGAATCTTGTCAACAATAGCATTGCCAGTTCCAGAAAGGACTGACTTATCAAACTGTATCTTAAACTGATCTGTATTATATGCAGTTATATATCTCTTATAATAATCTAACTTCCCGCACTTAATATCTTCAATTAACATCTTGGTTGCTACGACAACATCAGTTGGAACAACCTTATATCCTACGTCCAAGACAATTGTAAAATCATATCCCTTTGGAAAATCTCCAACCCTGTATCCAACAAAACCAAGATCTCCAGAACCACCAACTATCTTAGTTGGATTATAGTCCATTCTATTTCTTTCATCTGATGCTGTTGCATTTTCTGTTCTGTATATTGCAGAATTGTCTAATAAAATATCATATGAATATGCATACGCTGAAGGATCATCAGCATCATATACTAAAACATTGTTCTCATAAACCTTTAAAACTCTATTAGAAGCATGCCATAATGAGAAGTAATCAAGTCCTTGTCCCTGTCCATTGATAACAAGTTTATGATTGTAAAAACCATCTCCAACAACTGTGTCAATCATTGCTCGTGCAATAATTTCTTGCATCTTATACTCTTCAATTTCAGAAGCAGTTGTTCCATATTCTGATGGATTAACATAAGGTCTGATGATATTTAAATTGTCTTCAAGCAAAATATGTTCATGCTCTTCGTCATAAAATCTAATTAAAAAGTTTCTATCAAACTGAACTTTTGATAAAGGAATTTGATATATTACTTTACCGTTAGCGTCAGAAGAAAGATTAAACTCTTCGTACGAGTGATCCACCAAATCCTCTACATATACCACATACTCATAATTTGGTATTGGTAATGACCATGTGGTTATTAAAGGATAAGGTGGAACTCTCAATACTTCCATTTTATCGACCAAACTCCCTTGCTACCTCTTCTGGTGTAGCAATTCTGATGTGGTCACGAGTAGCCCACTTGTCTGCCTCTTCTTGAGTGACAATGTTGTAGCCTCGATTTACTTTACCAACTCCACCCCAACTAACATTTTTAGTTGAATAGACTGCAACAGTTTTCTTAGCCTTATTAGACTTTACCGATGCCTTCTTTTCTGTCTTTGGTACTGATACTGCGCCAATAACTCCGTTAGCAACAGACCCTAAAGCCTGTACTTCATCTAGAGATGACTTTGCAAGATCTGAAGTTGTGATAGCACTTGTTTCTTCTACAGGTGCTGAGATTGAAGCCTCAATATTATTTTCTACCGCTACTTCTTCCACCTTAGTTTCTGGCATAGGAGCCTGAACTACTGGTGCCTCTTCCACAACTGATGGAGCGAGAAAGTCTTCTGCTGGCATATCATTATTAAAATTATTTTCTTCCATTATTTAACCTCCTATGTGCACTATTATAACAGAATACTAAAGGTAAGAGGGGGAGGAGATCAACCCCTGCCCCCTCTCAAAAGGTACTGACTACAGATTATGCATCTGCTGCAGCATCTGCCCACGCAATTGCGTCTTCTTCTTCCCATTGAATACCGAAGCGGACGAATACTGTGTATTCAATTGTGTCCTTCTTCGCCTTGTATTCACGGTTAACGACGATATCACGCTGGAAGCCCCAAACACGGTTCTGTGGGAATGTCAAATCGACATATCCTGCAGGGTAGTAAGGAACTTCTTGTACATCGATTCCGAGTACACGTGTTGTACGTGCTCCACCGAATGTCTGTGCAGAACCATCAAGGTATGCCTGACGATTTGCAGATGTACCAGCAACACGATTACCCATTGCTTCAGCAATAGCATCAGCAAGTGTACCGTTATGCTTTACGATACCAGCAAACACGTCTGTACCTGCGTAGAACTTAAGATTGTTCTTAAGTGCACGATACTTACGTGGCATTGCAAGAACGATTTCTTGCATTACTTCTGGTGTCCAAGCGTTGTCAGCAACTGTAACGACTGCCTCATGTGAGTCACCGTTATCCTGATGCTTCTTGACAAAGCCCTTCATAATAGAAAGGAAGTTGCCTGTTGATCCATCACCATTGATAGCGAGATCTTCGATATCATTAGCAAATGCGTTTGTCATAAGACGAACGAGATGGTCTTCAAGTGCAGCCCCCTCAATATTGTCTTCTAGTGCTTCAGCAGAAACTTCCCAATCGAGACGAATCTTCTTTGTTGTAAGTTCTACCTTAGTGAATGTTGCACCAGTATTTGTATAATCACCGATACCTTGAGCAGCAGCACGGATTACACGCTCACCAACGTTAACTTTTTCAAGTTCCATGGTGTTTGCTCTCATAGTTACACGACGACCATCTTGGGCGAGAACAGTAGCATCCCATACATAATCAATGAAACGCTGTGCTTGTTCAGGGCGGAGAATACCGCTTCCAGCCTCACCCGAAGGATTTACTGCGTTAGGTCCTGTTGTCAAACCCAAATTTGCATTTGGAATATTGCCTAGGACACCGCCTGTTGTGTAGTTGCCAGGTACATTTGAACCTGCATCAGATCCTGATGCAAATGAACCTTGAGGCTGGTAAAGACCTGGTGTTGTACCACCAAGTTCTCCAGACTCACCTGGCTGATTTTTAATTAACTCTTCCGACATATTGTCACCTCCAAGTTTTTCTTTGCTTATTTAAATAAGTCGGCTGTTTTGAGGAAACGTCCGCCCCATAAGGATTTTTCAACCATTTCTGGTTGTTCCTGCACGATCTCGCCTAGATCGCCAGACTTTCGGAAAGCAGTGTCCGCTTCTACTGCATCTACTCTCTTTCCAAATCTATTTACTTGTTCTGTTGCTGCAGCAATATCTTTGGCAACTGCATCAAGAGAATTTCTTACTAACTCTGTATCAACCTTTGTAGACTTAAGCATTTCTACTTCTGCCTGCAAAGACTTCACAGTTTCAACTAAATCGCTAAAGGCTGATGTAAGTGTATTTTTAACATCCGTAATTGCATCAACAATTACTTCGTCTGACTTCTTTGCCTTTTCTTCTTCTTTCATCTCAGCGTCAGGACCTTCCTTAGAATCTTCTTCTTCGGTTTCCTTATCTGGATGTGCAGCCTTTTCTGTTTCAGCGACTTCAGTTGTTTCTACAACATCATCTGTCTTTTCAGTTGTTTCATCAACAACTTCATCTGATTTTTCAGTTTCGACTACAGGAGTTTCGGCAACAGCCTCTGGAGCGATTTCTTCTGCCTTAGCAACTTCGACTTCTTCAGTCTTTGTTTTCTTTGACATAGGATTTTCCTCCTTTGTTATCTTAGCATCAATGCCTTTAGCACTATCTACTAAGAATTTGACTATATCCATTTTTTCATTATCCGTTTTTTCAACGAACCCTATATTTTTCATTTCATTTCCGTTAACTGGACTTGTTACAGATTCTTCTTCTGATACCATAACTAAGCCAGACGCTTCATCATAAAAGACATTTTCTAATGCAACATCTTGACCCTTAACAACAGCAACACCATCAACCTTTTCAACTTGCATAATATTTGCAAACTGGTTTGCTGGAGAATCAACTAGTGACAATTCTACGAGATCATAATCTTTAATAATTCTAATTGTAGAGTCTGACTTCTCATCATAGCCATCGTCCCACTTATTCATACGGCCACCAATTGAGAATCCTGTATATGTACCGTCTAAAACTTTTTCCCATGCATCTTGTGCACCTTTTGAAATATATGCAGATACAAAAACTCCATTGTAAAACTTTTTAGTAGTTGCATCAAAATATTTATCTTGCTTAAAGTTAACCATTTTACCAACTGCGGATGGCTGATGCATTTCACGAATGTTTCCACGGAATGCAGAAAATGCTTTCATAGATGCATCTGCTGTAACTATATCGCCTTGCTTATCAACATTATCAAGAGATGCAAAACCAGAGACGATACGTCTCTCCTTATCAACCTTCGCAAATGGAAGGGAAAGTCTTACTGAGTCGCCATTGGTATCCCAATGAGCCTTGGATATAGTCATACTAGTATATATTATATAGCCTTTTTACACAAATGTTAATAACTTGTGGATAACCCTGTGGATATCAAGAAGTTGATCTACCTTCACCCTTTGGGTTTCTGCCACTAATTGTAGCAGGACCATCAGACTGGTTGTTTGTTCGTTCTCCATCCCTCGCCCTATCAGCATTATCGTTTGCTGCTTGCTCTGGCTTAGGATTAAAAGGCTCATCTCCTCCTTCCCTTTGTGGAAGACCTAGAGCAGATCTAGCCTCATTTGGAAGCATAACTTGAGTCTTAACGTATCTTTCCAAAATCTGAGACTGTGCGATTTCGTCAGTTAATGTCAACTCATTAAACTTAAGAACTAAAATATCTGTTCGTTCTTTAATAATTTTACTTAAGGTTTTTTCTAATTCTTTCTGTGCTGGTCTTGCAACCTGCTCCTTAAATGTACGATCCTGTGAAAGGGCCGAAGCAATGCCACCCGAATCTCCTCCACCAATTTTTGACAATGGTACCTGATGAGCAATTAAAATATCATCACGATTTTGCTTGCGATATCTTTCAAATGAACCTTCCTGTACGCCATTCTCAATTGGCTCCATCTTAAATTCAACCTTATTATTATCTGAATCTCCTGGAAGCGGAATATAGAGAGTTCTGTGTGATTGTCCTTTTAGGTTTGTCTGAAGGAATCTAAACATCTTATCTTCTGCATCGCTAGACAAACGTGCACCCTTTAATGTTACAACATATCTAGGCACAGCCTTATTGCTAAAGTAATCAATATTATATTGTGATGCTAACTGATCACCGTATAGTGAATTAATTGCAGACATGATGTCTGGAACACCGTAAAAAGTATTTAAAGGTGAGTATTGCTTGAAATGAATAATTTCATTTGGTCTTGGATCCGCAGTAATTGGATTTGGATTCTTAGCACCAAAGTTTCTAAAGTAAACAACCTTCTGTCCAATAATCTGAACATATCCATCACGTAGGCGACGTACACGCATTGTAGTTGCAGGGATATGTCCAATATATCCAATTTCTCCACGTGTCGTTCTACCAATTTCAAGGTATCCGTTTCCGATTGCCTGCATGTCAGTATAAACTTTTGTCATTGTAGTAGTAAAAGAATCATCATTATTTAATGATTCAAGCCACTGATGCATTTCAATCTTTGCACGTTCAATTCTATTTCTTGCTCTATTAACCTGTTCAGAATCTTGATTTGACTCAAGTCTCAACATGGTGCTAGGAGATACTTCAAAATCATATCCTAAACCAACTACATTTTCTACCTTTGCATCAATTGCAGCATGGTTTGCAAATGATGTGTCGTAAAAGTTTGCAAGTTCATAAACATTCCATGGTGGTGTAATTACATCAAACAAACCATAGGCATTTCTATATACTGTGCCAGGATTTATCTCTTTAGACTTTGCTCCATTAATACCAGTGCTTTCTGCTCTTGCAGAATCAATGTACCCCTGCATATTTTCTGGTGCTTCTGCTTTTTCGGTTAGCCTATTTGCACGACGCTTAAAGTTATTGTCGAGTCCTGCATATGTCTTGATCTCTGACCAGTTCTTATTGAATGGATCATCCTGCTTAAACTGATCCATAAAACTTGTTGGGGTATCTATATTTGCACTAATAAAAACTTGATCTTCGTCCATTATTCATCTCCATATTTAGCAATTGTATCTTTTGCTGCCTGAACAGCACCTAGGTCATTTAGGTTTGGAATTAAGCCAGCCTTCATTCTATCTACTTGCTCAGAATACTCTTCGTCAGTGACTCTACCCATACCAGCGAAAAAATATGCTTCGCCATCTGGCTCTCCATAATATGCTGCTGCTTGCTTTAATTCTGCAATCTTACCAAGATCACCCTTCATTGAAGGAATATTTAAAATATTTCCTTGACCATCTGTAAACCACTTACCGTTAGCCTTCTTCCATACGTAGATACCCCAGTCATACTGTTTATCTATTAAAGTTACCTTAGTTTCGCCAATCTGGCCTGGCATGCGTGGCTTTCCGTCTTTACCAAAAAGTGACTGATCTTTGTTTTTCATAACCACCAGTATACCATATTATACTGGATCTGAGATTTGTGATTGCCATGTTAGGTCTTTAAATATAGAGTATTCGTACCCATTGATGCTAAATACACGACTATCGTCAATAATAATTTTATTTGTTCCTGTGTAGGCCTTGTATAGGTCTGATGGATTTACACCGTAGTAACTTACTGAGGACTGAACAAGTACTCCCTGCCACAAGAAATAGTCGTTCCAGTATTCCCAATCAAATAGGCCATCGGCAGCAAACTTTACTCTTGCCCAAGGTCTCTGAGTTACAGTCTGAATTGCCTGTAGATTTGTTGTCTGATAATAAGACAAACTATTAAAAATAATAGGACCATTTATCATAATTGATCCAGCGTAAGATTTGAAATTTAAAATGCTTGGGAAGCCTATGCCTAGCATTGACCACTCATTAATATTAATAACTGGTTCTTTGACAACCTTACCATTTAAGTAAAATACAATTCCACTGTATAGGGCACCTGTATTACCGTCTATAGCATATATCTTTGCTCTTTTGCCTGTTGGATGATTTGCAACCATATAAAATTTAATTGTTTTTGCTTTTGCATTAATTTGCATAATTTGTGTAGGAGCATATGGGAAGAAGTCCCCATTAAACCTAACCAAAGATTGCATAGCCATCACTTCATAATTTTGTGACTTATTGGCATTAACTGGTATAGCAACACCACGATTAATCTGTGGATCGTAGTCGCCACGGATTTCTAATCCCGAATGTCTAGTTAGATAAAGATATGGGGAAGATCCTTTATAAATAGTAAAAGGATTTTTGGCTTTATAGTTATAATAATATCCATTATTAACATATGGATATACGTTAGTTCCAAATCTTGTACCGACGTTGTTTGCTGTATTATAATTAAATGCCTGAGATGCTAATTGCAAGTTTTTAATTTTAATTGGTTGATACTTTACACCTTCAACGTCAAACTCAAGATGCATAACAATAGCAATTTTATTAAAATCAACACCTTTAGGTGGATAAATAATTATATTATCAACAACCTCATACTTTGTGTTTACCCACTCACTTCCAGGTGTGATCACTCCATTTTTTGGAACATCTTGCGTATTGACAAAAAATCCATCTACTGCGTTGGCTCCAGTTTCTAGATATTCAAAAGTTATATATGTTTTTAAAATAGAACTTGATGTATCATAAGAATATGTCTTGATAGATTTTTCTGCTAAATCCTGATAATCAACATACCCAGTATATAAAAAGTTATCAAGAGATTCGTAGGTTCTTTGTGCTGGATAAGAATATTCTGCTGCAAGTTCAGAATAAAGCCATCCATCTTCACTTATAACTTCTGTTTCCTTAAACTTTGTTGGTGCTGGATAATTAATATTAAACTGTATAAAATCTAATCCAAATTTACTATCCCCATACTCATCAGTGATATATTGACCAAAGTACGATAAAGGTACATAGTCTTTCCAAGATCCCTTAAAGTCTGTGTCTAAATAAAAATTATCAAAATAATCTTTAGGGGCAATAGCGCAACTTGGCTTATGGGCCTGTAACTGGATAGTTAAGAAGTCTGCATATGTACCGCCATTAAGAATGTAAGTCCAGAATGTTTGATCTGCCGTTCCGCCATCGTAGTCAACTCCAGGTCCGTATAAATTAAATATATTCTCATAATCTTTTGGCACACCAATTTCATCAAATAGATTTGCAATATCCTTAACATTCTTTTCAGAACATAAACCTATTTTATAAATATTACCCGTAAACGTTTTATCAAAATTCTTTGTTCCGCCAATATACAAAGAAAGATTAGAGTTGGTAAAAAATGAAGTAACGTTTCCACCAAAAGTATCTCTGAAAACATCTATCTCTAATCCAACAGCAAATGGGGATTCATTAGAAACTGAGAATGATTCATATATTGTTACTGGATCATCTTCACCATATTTTAAAATATATCTAACATCGTTTCCAACGCACTCAATAGAAAAATAATTTGAAGCCTGATCTTCTAAACGCATAAGAACTTCTGTTCCAGAATATACGTCTGGCTTTTTAAATATTCCGTAGAATGCGTGAATTTGTTGTCCATTTAAATTAAACTTATCAAAATACAAATAAGAGTTGACATTGTTCCAACTTGTAGATGGTCTGAGGTTTAAAAATAACTCATCCTCGTTTTGAATTACTGCACAATCAGTAAACAACATCTGTTCTGTTTTAGTAGTATCGTTTATAAAGACTTGAGGAATAGAAAACTTTGGCGTAGTTAAGTAGTTATCTTCTACAATAACATTATCTAATGATGCCTGAGACCATGAGCCTAAGTCTGGGTAGTTGTAATTTTTTGTATATTCTGCAAACGCATAATCAAATACTACAGAACTTCCACCGTATGACGCATTAAGGTTTTCTGGGTACTGGACTCCCTGACCATATACAAATCTTCTCTTAGCAACCAATGAAGGTACGAGGTATGGATAAATAGCAACACAGTCTAATTCAATAGGCTGTACATCAGAGTATGCATAAAAACCTATCCAATCCTGATCTTTAAGAGCATTAAACTTATCTGGAAGTGATAGATTTGCGCTATCAATAGTTAAAGATATAACCTCTTCACCATTTAATAAAATTGTAGATAGGTTATTTGAGTATTTCCAATCAATAAGCATTGGACGTTCCCATTGACCAATATAATATGATTGATAATAGTTGTTAATCTTTAATATTAAGAATGGTCCGTCTAAATATATACCGTCTGTTGATGCGATAGGTCCAACAATTCTTCTTGCTTGGGAAGATGAATTATTTGTTCTTAGCCAAAACTCTAGAGTAAAGTCTTGATACCTTCCTCCATCAGACAACATTCCATTTGAAGGAATAATCAAACTTGGCTTATTACTATTTTCATATATCTTTGTAATATTTGTTGAACCAAACACCATTGGAACACCAAAGTTTTTAGCAACTAATGACTTGCTATTTACAAAATAATATCCATATGTATCGGATAAACCATACGCTGCTGCTGGCACAACCTCTGAAGAAGTTAGCGCAATATCGGTTGGCAATGTAACAGTTGAAACTCCAAGTGAACTTGATTGAAACTCTTCTGCCCATTGACCAAAAGTAACTCCATTGACATAAAAAACATAATCGGTTAGTTCTGTAGACTGACCCAAGTAATTAATTTTAACAACTAGTCTAATAGATGAATTATCAAAGTCTGGACTAAAGGTTTCTGATATAAAGTACCATTTGTCTTTTAACGATACTTCATATGGTCTTAAAACATCAACATAAGACTCTAAGGCATCATCATAATACCTATACCCAATTTCAAGACTAAGTGCGTAAGGGCTTGTTGTATAAAAATAAGATCCTATAGAAAATGTTTTGAGTACTTGGTTTAAGTCGTCAACATTTACTAATTCTGGACTTACTAGTGTTGTAGAAAAGGTTTCACCCAAAACTGCGTCTGGTGTAATCTTATTAATTATGCTATTAGGAAATGGTGCATCCAGCAATTCTTCTGTTTCAATAGACGCTCCGTTATCAATAGACCATAAAGATATTTCTCTATTGGCTTCAGAAATTAAAGAAACATAATCTGCTTGATCATCCAAAGCCCACATGAATTGTGGATGTTCAGCATAGATTTTTTCTGCATATAGGTTTGACGGAGTAGACATTGTGAGTCTATTTTATCATACTAAGATATTTTTATTTCACAAGCATCTGTAGTACAGTACATTTCGCCTTGTGCCTCAAGATTTTCTGCTCCGTCGTAGATGGCAGACCAGTCGATCTTTTTGATTTGGCCAATATATGAGTTATATTCTTCTTCTGTAATTTCAGTATACGGTTGCTGTGGATATACCTTATTTCCCATCGGCAAGAATGAAACTGCCTTTAACTGTCCTTCGTACATATGAAGTGCTGGCGCAATATGCTTTGATTCAGTTTCTTTGTCAAATGAAAGCGTTACAGACACGCCGTTATCAGACCAGTATTTCTGAGCAGTAGCAGCAAGCGCAATCTTCTCAAATAATGTAACTTCTTTTTCAGATCTTGCATGTCCAGAATGTACTGGGAAATATACGACAGTTGTATTCGCAGATACAAGGTCTGCTTCCATCTTATATCCAGCAGCCTTGAACAAGTGAATCATTGGGTCAGTATTCCCAAAACGAATTGCTCTCAAGAAATAGTTTCCGCCTGGAGCCCAGTGTACTCCTGGAGTTGCGCCAGAAAGAATTGATACAGACCCTGATGGTTTAACAGTTGTGACTCTAATGGAATCACGAACACATAACCACTCTGAATATTGATGATCATACTTACGGATAGTGTTATATCCTTCGTCCATCCATTCACGCACAACAGGCAAACCAAATTTGTCTGAGAATGATGCTATACCTGTAAGTGATGTTCCAATACGACGATTACGTTGCATAATACCATTTGTCTGTTGCCAGTGTGTAGGGATTAGCGTTACAGTCTTGCCATAGAGGTAGGCAAACTTAAGGGTGCGTAGAAAGTCCTCCTTGGATTCATGACGATTTAAATGTACCTCGACTAAGGTGCACAATTCGTATGATTCCAATGGCTGCTCTGCACAAGGATTAAATCCCATTACACGGTAGTCTTTACCATCTGGTGCATCCTTAAGTCTGCCATAGTTTCTAGCAACGTCAAGCCAAATGAATCCTGGCTCTCCGTTATCAACGATTAGGTCTACGTAATCTTCGTACTTTGTACCTACCGTCGCAGAAATAGAGTTGTTAGACATCCAAGCCCAACCTGGCTTTTCTGGATCAAATGAGTTACGATCTGGAAAAACCTCAGCATTCTTCAAATTCATAAAGTCTTGATCTTCTGCTCCACCCAAAGCCAATGTCGCAGATCGTCTGACATTTCCTGATACCACACAGGTACCAATGAGATTAACGATGTCTACTATTGCTCTTGAATCTAGGGTTTCTCCTGCTCTACCGCCGATTACAGACGTGATCTGCTTGTGTAGTTGGATAAGTGGTGCAGGACCGCTTGCAGTGCCTCCAAAGCCCTTGATAGGTGCTCCTAGAGGTCTAATAAGGTCATAGTTAAACTCCTGAATATACATATTAGGCTTTAAATATGAGTTTATAAGAAGTCTAACGGATTCTACCCATCCCTCCCGTGTATCTGGGATTTCGTATACCTGTGGTGGCTCTGTTGGGCTATAAATAGGCAAATTCTTGTCTGCTCCGACAGTATCAAACCCTACACCTACACCCATCATTAGGGCATCCATAGTCCAAGCAAATAGAGCACCTGGGTCATTGCGATCAATGTCTTTAGTAGATACCATAGCGCAGTTTTGTAGTGCTGCTGAATTCTTCTTTTCCATTGTAAGTGCCGTGCCAAAAGACCATAGGCCTCGTCCTGGTGGTGTCCACTTTAAATTAAACAATCTATCAAAGGCTTCTTTTGCAGATGACTGTGCCTTATAGTCATTCCAAGGTAGTCTGTTTTCTTTTGCGTGATTCTTCTGGGCTGAGTACATACCCTCGATTACTCTACGACAAACCTCATGCCATCTTTCTTTAGTTCCATCTTCCTTCATACGGGAGTAGGTGCGAATAAATGTAATCTCTCCTAAAGAATTACCACCAGCGTCTGCAAAACCAAATGGCGGTTCCTTTGTTTTATACTCACTTATGAACTCTTCAGACAAACGAAAACTAAAAAAATCAGACACAGATATGCTCCTTTAAAAACTGTTATTGATTAAGTATACCAGAGTTTTTATTTTTTGTAAACTCTAATTGTATTATTGAGGGTTATGGTTTTAGTGAATCCAGTGTTGCGGAACCATATACTTAAAACCACTCTTAACTAAGTGTGCAGTATGGTGATATGGTGGTGATGGTGGGAAAATAATTACACTACCCGCTTTTGGTTTTACAGCAAAACTATAAGACTTATTTTGTTTTGCAACTTCAAAATCTTCTGCTGGAGTTCCACCTTGAATTACTCCTTCTGGATTTCTAATTGAGAACGAAATCTCTCCACCTTCGTAATCATCATTAAGGTACATAACTAAAGAATACTTAAGTCTTTCGTCACCTTCTTGCTGATCAAAGTGTGCTCCCATAAAGGTTCCAGCCTTGTACTTTTTAATAGGGTGTACTGGAAAAAGTTTTGGATCATCAGTATTACCCATAGCCTCAGCATAGTCTCTTGCTACAGCATGCATAGCATCATTGATTGTGTTATAAATATAGTCATACTCTTCGTTATCAGAATCTCTCATATGTCTAGGCAAGATATCCTTGCTTTCTCCATAAACATATTCTAAACCACTGCATGCCATCCACTCGCCCCAAACACTTGAGTCCAAGTTGTCAATCGCAGCAACAAGTTTCTTAGGATCTGCTATAACATCTGTATAGTAGTAAACTTTTTCTTCTAGTATTTCTTTATTCATAACCACTCCTTTAGTATTTGTTGTTATCGTAAAAGCCTCTTACTTTTACAAACCCAACTAAAACGTATCTTACTGGACCTGCTCCAACAAACCTTACTCCGTGTTCATATTCTTCGTTGCCTGGGAATACAAGAAGGTCTCTTGGTTTTGGACGTAAATCTATATCTTTGTTTTTAAAGAATAGGGTTCCATCCGCATAGTCATCGTTAAGATATAGTATAGCAGCATATTTAATTGATGGGTCTGTGTGCTGATCTGTATGTGACTTTAATTGAACCCCTTCTTGCATTCTTTGTAATGTTGCAAAGCCTGCTAACTCTAAACTAGGATCTGCTTTCTGTAAAAGATTGTGAAACTTTGTTTGAAGACTAAGCGCCAATGGGGACCCAGAAACATCATAATTTTTGTCATCCCATCCAAGGGTAATCTCGTACTTTCCTTCAGCAACAAGATTTTCTACGTCATCTCTACCAAACTTTTCCAAGCAGAATTGCTTGAGATGTTGTCTGTAATGAATTGACCAATCTTCTTCTGGAGTTTCATCAATAACTTTCCAAACCTGAGCAAATTCATCCTCTGTCATATAATTATGGACAACAAGAACTTCCATATCATCACGCCACCTACTTGTTTCGTAGCCTGCTTCCTGAAACTCTTTTTCCATAAATAGCATTGACATTATTCCTCAACCTTGTACTTATTTCCGTCTGGGTCTAACTTATACCCTTCCTTTAATAGTTCTTGCCATTCTGCTTTTTCTTTTGCTTGATAGGCTCTTGTTTCTTCCATCTCTTTAGCCCAAGCGTCTCTTAACTCTTGTGGATAGGCATCTTCTTCACGATCATCCCAGAATGAACCTAGGGTGTACCTAACGCCTTTAGTAATCATAGTGACTTCATGCATATTATTAAACCCGCCATCAAATGCGGCAAGCATACCAACTTGTGGCTTAATAGAAACATCGTTTGATGGGAAGTTTAGTAGACCACCTTCAAAGTCATCGTTTAGATATAAGAACGCAGCATATCTACTTCTTGTAAAAGCACCTGAGTTTCCTTTTTCATCTGTGTTATCAGAATGAATACGAGCATATGCTCCTGGTTCCCATTTTTGAGTATGATATCCAATTTGACAAATAATCTTTGGATCAAGGTCATGAACACTTGCAACAGCATTAATGATTCCTTGTTTCATATCAGAAAATATTGTTGGTGCTAAACCTTCTGCAATAATGTCCTCGTCATTATCTTGAGGCAACACTGATGAATATGATTCATAGAATGAGATTGGTGTCCATGATAGTTTTCCACTCTCTGCATGCTTATCCAAAATCTTAATTAATTTTGCAGCAGTATCAGCATCGATAAAGTTTTCATAAAGAACTAAGTCCTTATTTACTCTTTTCTTATTGGTTAAATTCATTATTTATTCTCACTCCTTCTGGGATTTCGAATCTATTTGGAACAGAATTACGGAACTTTTCCATAATTTCATCCTGCATTGAAGCCCATACTTCTTTGCCATATTCTTTTTCTTTTTCAAACCACTCTGGCGCACCGTTAGCATACTTTCTCCAATACATTCTAGAGAAATATTTATGACCTTGAGTTGGAGCAACAACTCCATGTAAGTATACCTTCTCGTCCTTAGTTAATACCTCTGGATGTCCAGATGGGAATACTAACCAATCGCCAGCCTTTGGCTTATAACTATACAGTTCATTGCCTGCATAGAAATCAATTTGACCACCTTCGTAGTCATCATTAAAATATGCATTAACTGTTACTGCAAATTTATATCCTGGACTTGTTATTGGCTCTCTAATATAATCAGAATGATATGTCATCGCCATTGGGTGTTCCCAAGAGGAATCATACTTACAGATAGATGGACCATACATTTGCCATCTAGGCAATCTATTGCCATCCTGGTCTTCAGTCATCTCTTCTTCATCAAAACCAAACTCTGCACCAAATTTATCTAAATAGTCTCTACCAACTTTATTGTAACCATTCCATAATTCCTGCAAGAAGTATTTATGATCTTCTTGTGCTGGAGTATTTGCCTCCAATTCGTCAATTGCTTGCTGATTAAATCCTCTAGGAAAATTACCTGGAATTGTTGGATTCAAGTAATCGCCAAATATAGACCATCTTGTCCATTCGCTTAGAAGTCTATCTGGGTCATTACTTGTTGAGTCTTTAAGAATTTGCTCTACCTTTTTGGCATCTTCAAAAACATTTCTATAAACTACAATCTTTGGATATATCTCTAATACTTCCATAGTCACTTCCTAATCCCATTTTTTGGATCCCACTGTCTGATTGCCTCATCATTTGGGAAAATTCTATCATATTTTTTATTAAAATCTGGCTTCTCTTCTCCAGTATGCTCTAAAATCTCCCAGAAAAATGGACAGGTATATCTAAATCCTTCTCGTATTTCTGTAACTCCATGCACGTAATTCATATCTCCAGGGAAGAAGTATGCGGAACCTCTTTTAGGTTTAAACTGTATACCCTGGTTTGGAAAATATAACTCTCCGCCCTCGTAGTCATCATTAATATAAAATAAACTTGCTATATCATAATTAGGAAAGTCATTTGGCGTTCCTGCATCTGGTCCAGAGTGCAGTTCTTTATCTGCATGAGGTAATTGGAACTGTCCTGGATTCCACTTTACTATTGTTTGTCCAGTTGGCTGAACCTTTACCTTAAAGAAATCTTCAATAATTGGTTGCAGTCTATTAAACAAACCCACAATAACTGGAACAATCTTTGGATCATTTTGATTTAAAGATGGAGCACTGCAGACTCTATCTTTCCAGTAATCAGCATCATAGGTGATGGTACCATTTTCATTTTTATGGCTTTCTGTAATATCCCAGATTGTTAAATTTCTTGCTGCATTATCTAAAAAATCAACTTCTTCATCTGTCATAAAGTTTTGTAATTCAATAATGTTATCTGGTCCACTGCCGAAAAATCCTGACGGTGTAATGGATGGGTGTCGTATTGCTAAAACTGCATCTTCTGGCTTCATAATAAGATTATATCACAGGTTAATGCTCCTGGATTTTTGCCTCCACTTCTAGTTTTGTAAGAAATCTTTCGACATCAAAACGCCAGTTATCTCTACCAAATGACTGTGCGATTTTGAGGCATAGTTTTTCATAGTCTTCTTTATTAAGTTTATCTTTGATAGCATATAGGGCATCAGTTGTATCAATGTAGTTTTGTCTAACAAAAGATGGATCCCCTGCCTGATTTCTTTTTAAAACTTTGGTATTAATTTTCCCAGATGGTTCATATAAAGAAACTGTTAAAAAATTTCTTGCAAATCCAGCATCCTGATACATTTGATATCCCGCAACAGCATCTACAACATTGTCATAGGAAATAATGGATCTGACTGGTGATTCTCCATCTCTAGAGACAGTTATAATATAGTGATTAATCTTTTGTGCTTTTGCGTCAGCAATATATTGATTTACAATATCTGTGTGGCTTGGTTTTAATTGATCACTCATCAAAACCCTGACCTATCTACTACATCTAGTTTTAATGTCTTAACTTCATGTGATCCAAGGGATGTTCCATTTTCGTCTACTGCCTCACGATACCAGTCTGTCCATTCTCCAGATGAGTTAACGACTTGTGCTGCTGTTCCATAATTTATGTTTGCTTGTTGTCTTTTACGATCTGGATCTTGATACGCTACAATCTCAATAGTTGTATTATTTAAATTGGTTAAAGAAATTGGAATAATCGTTGCAATTGGTGTTCCAGCCTTTATAACAACTTCTTGATTTGCCTTTTTTGCCTTAAGTGCTAATGGCAATGGATTATCATAAAAAGAAGTACTTATTAGATTAGACATTGTTTCAAAATCTTCGTTAAAGTAATTAACGGGATTAATCGTTAAAATACTTACATCTGGGTCAGTCCTAAAAATCAATGATGTATTAAGACTTATTGATGACTGACCTCTACCTGCATATGAGCCTTCAGGACTAGTAATTTTTACGTGTTGATCTGTTTGATCATTAATGCCATCCCAAAAAAATACTATATCTTCTTTACAAGAAAGATTCCAGCCAACAACGTTTGCTTGTGTAACAGGAAAACATCTATATGCATGCTTTTCAGATGTTACATCCATCCAATCTCTTTTAATTGACATTGGCTGAATATCAAAGTTACAGCCGTATAATTTTTCAACTGAAATATTTAGCATTATTCATTTGCCCACTTTGGATCATACATATCTGGAGTATGATACTTTCTGCTATAGTCTAGCATTGTGACAATAGAATATTTAGTACCAGAGTGTACTGGCATTGCCTGATGCGGATACATAAAGTTTGAAGGGAAGACATACAGGTCTCCTGCCTTTGGCTTTATATTTAAATTCTGTAATCTAAAGTATAACTCTCCGCCATCATAATCATCATTGATGTATGCTACTAATGATACAGTACAGTTGTATGAAAAACCATGATCATGGTGTTCTTTGAAGTGCTGCCCTGGTCCGTACTTAATAAAATTAAATGCTTCCCAATACTTTAATGGCATGATGTTATAGTCTTTTCTATAATCATCAACTACTGGTGCCTGTGCATCATATACGTCTTGCCAAATTTGCTGAAGTAGAAGAGAGTCTTCACTTTTATCATTTTCAATATCTGTTTTTTTAAACTTAAAGTCATAGCAATCACGATAGTCTGGCATTAACTGCTGATATCCAACATATGCTGGTAGCCAATGGTACTGCTTTCCTTCTTCAGATAATTCTCCCCAAGGTGCTGGTGAGCCTAGGGTATTTTCTAGTCTTTCTATAATATTTAGTTCTGGCTTAATAACACCTCTATAGCAAGTGATGCCAAACCCTAATGTCTCTTTATCTGTCCAAGTTGACATGATATCTCCTTCTACTTATACTCTCTTCTTGTCCAAACTTTATCTTTGTATACCCCGCCATCTGGCTGGCGATAAATATTTGCGTTATCTACTATTTTAGCATATATGCTTGATGAATCTAATATCTCAATTTCGTGTTCCCAATTTTCTCTCTTAAATGGCAAAACCTGTAAAAATGGTGTACCTGCTGGAATAGTACCTTCCCAACCATCTATAATAAAAAATGGAAAACTGCCTAATAATTCAACCTTATCAGAATCAACAATACCCGTTGTATTCATAAATGGTAAATCAAATCTGTTCATTGGTGTCATAAATAAAGCACTATATCCATCTGGCAGTTTTAGTCCCCAGTCTGGCATCCAAGCAAAATGACTCTTGTAGTATCCTGCAGGATGTTCAAACTGAGGCATAGGTGGCCTTACTGAACAAAAATCTTGATACATTGGATTATCAACTTTAACGTCCAGGGAACCTGTAACATTTTTTGAAAAAATCAGATCACACGGTGTTTTAAGAACATATCCAGTCATAAAAGCATCTAAAATTGCTGGACAGGCTTTCCATGTTGGAATCATGCCGTAGTCATCTGTGGTTCCTGCTTTAGGAAATGGACAAACCTCTTTTGGTGCTTTGTAATATTCTCCATTAAATGGATTTTTTGCAAACCTATCTGCATCCTTATACCACTGTGGTATTTCTTTTTGTGTTGGTGTTGGAACAGACTTGCTTTCTTTAGTTAGCCAGGGTCTGTATGATTTAAAAAGTATTTTTTTATAATCTATACTCACTACTTATGGCCTAACTCATTAATGTCAGTCATAATTACGACACAATACTTTGTACCGCTCTTCATTGGAAGAGATGCATGCTCATAAATGTAGTTAGATGGGAACACAGCAATATCTCCAACTTTTGGAGTAAGTGTATATCCGTCTAGTCTTGGGAATTGTATTTCCCCGCCCTCATAGTCATCGTTAATATAAATAACCGCAGAGACGGTTGCATTATAGGCTGGACCATGGTCTGCGTGAATATTAAAATGCTTTCCTTCACCTTCGTATTTTACAAAGTTAAATGCTTCATAATAGATAACATTAATTCCCCAATATGCTGCATATTCATCTATGCATAATTTTAACTTATCATATATTTCTTTATGTAGGTCTAGTAGTTCGGCATTTTGATCATTCCTAGCGCCAAGATTTTCTGGCTTAAATTTAAAGTCTACACAATCTCTTGCTCTTTTAATTGGCGTATTAGAATTTGTTACTTGGGCTTCTGACCAACGGTAGCCTTTGCTGCCATCTAGGTTTGACTCTAGTGTATTGATATATCTATCAGCATCTTCTTTAGAAAAGACATTTCTATAAATGTTTAAACCAAGCCCAGGGTTTTCTACAATGACGCCGTTTGGCAATGTTTTTGTTGGATATCTATTTGATGCCGTTTCTGAGCGATCTTTTGTAAACCATGGATTCTGGTTTTCATCATATTCGTACATGATAAATCCGTTCTGTTAGGAAATTATTAAAGCAGTGTGTTTGAAGAACTGTCAAACTGAACAGATTCTCCAACCATAATCTTTTTACCTTCTGGAACCTTAATCATTTTAATATTATCTTTAGCAAGATGCTCATTTAAATACTGGCCAATTGCAGTGCCTTCATTTGCAACAATCATTGCAATAATAACATTATCACAAATAAAAGAATATGTTCTTCTTGTAGACCAGAATTCGTCATCTGATGGCAAGTCTAAATATTCCATTCCATCAGCAACATGTCCTCCAGAGAATGATGTTCCGTTCCAAGTTGCCCCTGATTTTGCTTGATTTTTAAAAGATGTTGTTTCCATCATAGTAATTGGGAGATTTGATGCAAGTGCTGCATCTAAAATATTTTTTCTCTCATCTGTAGAGAAGGTAAATTCAAATACTACCTGCCAAGATGAGTCGTTATTTTCTGCTAGTACAAAATGCATAGTTATCTCCTTTTACTTTTTAATTATAGCATACCTTTGGAGAAGGTGTTAATTTCTCCATAGGCATGTCTATTTAAATTTTGCATATTTTAGATACAAATTCCTAAGCATACGCAGTTGGATCCGCAACCTCTAAAGTATGGTGGGAAGAATGGGAAGTACGGTGGGAAGAACGGTGGGAAGAATGGGAAGTACGGGAAGTAAGGTGGGAAGAACGGGAAGAATGGGAAGTAAGGGAAGAACGGTGGGAAGAACGGGAAGAATGGGAAGTAAGGTGGGAAGAACGGTGGGAAGAACGGGAAGAATGGTGGGAAGAATGGGAAGAATGGGAAGAATGGGAAGAACGGTGGGAAGAATGGGAAGAACGGGAAGAATGGTGGGAAGAATGGAGGGAAGAATGGGAAGAACGGTGGGAAAAATGGAGGGAAGAATGGGAAGAATGGTGGGAAAAATGGAGGGAAGAATGGGAAGAATGGCGGGGTAGTTGTAACAGATGATGTAGTTACACCTGCAGATGTACCATTAGCATTAATAGCAACAATTGTATAAGTTTGTGATCCTGGATTTGTACCTGGATCGTTAGCATCATATGGTGAAGATGTAACACCAGTATAACTTGATCCATCAGAACCAGTAATTGTATATGATGTAATTGTGCTACCACCATTTGCTGGGGCAGACCATTCAATTCTGTTTGTGTTTGCTGATAAAGCAGATGCACTGGCACCACTTGGTGTTCCTGGCTTTGTAGTAACAGCAACAGAAGAACTTGTTGTTGGATTTGCAGTACCTGCTGCATTTGTACCTACAACTGTAAATGTATAAGATGTTCCTCCAGATAAGCCAGTAAATTGGTATGTTGTATTTGCATTACCAGTGACCACTGTTGTTGTTGCTGGAGTTGTTGTAATTGTATAAGATGTTGCTGCTGGAGAAGTAGCAGGCAAAGACCAAGAAAGGTCAACAGCACCATTACCATAGTCACGTCCTGTGCCTACATTTGAAGCACTTAAACTTGTGACTGGATCTGGTTGTAAAAAGTTATCCTGCGCTGAGGACTTAATACCTTTTCTTTTACTTGATGCCATGCTACTCTCCTTTGTTTATTTAAAATATTATTACGCTGATAGGTCGCCCATTACAACCCAAGTGTCTGTTGCTCTCTTAAAGAGAGTTGCAGATGACCACTGAGTACGTAACTTCAAACCTGGTGTTCCATTTACTGTAACACCTGCTGCACCAGCAATAGTTACCTGTCCAGCACCAGTCTGTAGAATATCTAATGATGTACCTACTGGGAATGCAACGCTTGCATTTGTTGGAATTGTAACTGTCTGTGCAGTAGCCTTACCCATTTCAATCAAAGTATCTTTTTCTGATACTGAAGATAATGTATATGAGTCTGTCTTTTGTGAAATAGTTGTAGCAGATGGTACCTTGCCAGCAAGTGCTGTGGTAACAGTTGCTGCATAGTTAGCATCATCTCCAAGTGCAGCAGCCAACTCATCAAGAGTATTAAGTGCTGCAGGTGCTGAAGCGATTACGGCATTTACCTGTGCTGTTGCATCTGCAATTGCTTCTGACTTGGCAGTTGCAATTAAGCCAGGTACGCCATCGATTTGTGTTTGGATTGCAGAGGTTACACCGTCAAGATATCCAAGTTCTGTCTCAGATACTGTTGAAGATACTGCTAACTTTGTCCAGTCAATTGCTGCTGAAGCATTAATGTCAGCATTAACAATTGTACCGTTTGCAATCTTGCCAGATGTAATTGCTCCGTCAGCAACCTTGCTTTCTGTTACAGAATCTCCTGCAAGTTTATCTGCAGTTACAGCAGAGTTAACAATCTTTGCTGTTGAAACTGTGTTATCTGTTGGCGTTCTTGTGTCAGACAAACGAACATCATCTGTAAGAACTAAGTCTGCTGTATCGACAATTCCGTGAACATTTTCAGTTGCAGAACTATGATCTGATATATCTGCTGTTGTTGCTAATGCTGATGTATCAAGAATTCCGTGTACATTTGTTGTATCAGAATTGTGTTCTCCAAGAATTGTTAATGTTACTAGTGATGCTGTATCAGTAATACCGTGTACGTTTTCTGTTTCTCCATTATGGTTTGTTACAGCAGTAGCAACCTGTGTTTGTGTTGCAAGTTCTGCGGTATTATTAATGCCATGAACATTTGCAGTTAATGCATTATGTGCAGTTACGGCATCATCTGATGAGTTGTCCGCATATGTTTTTGTAGCAAGCGCTGATGTATCAGAAATACCGTGTACGTCTGTTGTATCAGAATTGTGTGTGTTTACTTGTGCTTCAGCATAGTCTTTTGTTGCCAAAGCGTCTGTGTCTGCAATTCCGTGCACATTTGTATGATCATCATTGTGTGCTCCAATTCCAGAATCTACATAACCCTTTGTTGCTGCATGTAGATCATCTGATGGTGCGCCAGATAATGTTAGGGCACCTGTCATTGAATCTCCAGCCTTTGATACTCTCTCAGAAAGTGCTGTTGTAACGCTTGCAGCGTAGTTAGCATCGTCTCCGATTGCATCAGCAAGTTCCTTTAATGTATCTAGTGCTCCAGGAGCACCATTAATCAAACCATCAATCTTGGTTTGAACGAATTCAGTTGTAGCAATCTTAGTAGAGTTATCGCTATTTGACTGTGTTTGTGCAGTAGATGATCCACCTAAGTCTGCGCCACTGAGTGTCTTATTTGTTAATGTTTGTGTACCATTAAGAGTAACAACTGTATTATCAATATCAAATTGTTCTGTACCAGCATTCCAGTCAATACCTGTACCAGCAAGGGCTGACTGATCTACTGTTGAGTTTGTAATTGCATCAGTAACAAAATCTTGTGTAGCAAGATCTGCTGTATTAGCAATTCCGTGGACATTGGTAGTACCGTTTACGTGGTCAGAGAGGAAAGAAGGGTCATCGCCAAGGGCTGCTGCTAATTCGTTAAGAGTATTTAATAAATCTGGTGCACCATCGATTAGGTCTGCTAAATCATCTGCTGATGCATAATAAGAAAGGCTTGACCAAGTTGAAGAGCCGTTACCTATCTTAAATTTGTTGGTGTCAGTTTCAAAACCGATTTCACCTGCTGCTAAAATTGGGTTAGCGCCAGTCCACTGTGCTGCGGTACCTCTGCGCTGTTGCATTCTTGTTGCCATTTATCTCTCCTCTTGGTATTTCTACCGTTGTATTTCTTCGCTTATTATAACATCAATTTTTAATTGAAATTATCTATCGCTACACCACCATCATAAACAGATGTCCACGAGTTGGTGTTATAGGATCCCCCCTCTACAGGAGACCCTTGTGGATCATTAAAACTACCCGCACTAACAAACTGAGAAACAATAAAACCAGTTCCATCGATAGCAGTATCATGGATATGCTGTGGAAGATTTAATGTATCATCAATTGCTGCTAGAGTAATCCATGATCCAGAATAATAAACATTAATTCTTGATGTTAATTCATCAAGCCACATATCACCATCTTCTGGTGATTGGGGAGCGGTGGATCCGACATAGGTGCTGCCAACTACTGAATCGACATATGCCTTAGTAGCAGCATGTGTATCTAGCGTAGGTTCTCCTACTGTTACAGATCCTCCGAAACTACCGCCGTTAGTTACGACTAGTCCGTTTTTGACCTTGAAGTCTTTATCTACTGTTGCCAAGATCCACCACTCCCTCTTTTATTTATTTTTTATTACTTTAAAAGTGTTCCGATAGCAGCAACTGTTGAGTTGTTGTTAGCGGTTGTAACACGAAGACGAACATCATTTCCAGAAACATCTGCTGAAACTGATCCAAGAGAACCGTTTGTTCCAACCATTGCGTATTCTGTAACTGCTATGTTATCTGATGTGTCAAGTGTCAAGATAACCTTTGAAACCTCTGTATGAGATCCATTGGCAATCTTTACAAGGAATTCAGCAGAACGATAATCTGCCTTAGCCCATGAGACTGCTGTGTTTGTGCTTGCAGTTGCAACAGATGCTTCTGCTGCTACCTGCTTTGCAACTGATGCAATCTCTACTGCTGGGAAGTCTGGAGTAACTGCTTCAAGAGCAGAAACTGCACGAGCATCTGTGAAGTAAAGATTTGATGAACCTTCATCAAGATCATCTGTATCAGAATCTGCAACACCATTTTCTGCTGTGATTGTAAGACCACCATTACCTGTACCAGTAATTGTGATATTTGTTAGGTTAGCAGTTGTAAGAAGTGCTGCTGCTGAGTCCTTAGCACGACCATCTGTGAAGTAAAGGTTATTTGAACCTTCTTCAATATCGTCTGTATCAAGGGCATCAATTGCTGAAGAAATTGCAGAGTTACGATCTGAAACTTCTTGAGAAATAGCATTTGCTAAGTCTGTTGCGCTTGATGAATCAAGATCTGCAATTGCTGAAGCGATTGCGTCATTTCGATCATTTACTTCGTCAGCGATTGCTGAGTTGATTGCACTATTGCGATTTGTAACTTCAGTTGAAATTGCTGAAGAAATCGCAGAGTTGCGGTCTGAAACTTCTTGAGAAATTGCAGAGTTTGTATATGAATTTGCACTAGATTCTGCTGTTGAGGCATAACCCTGTGCTGCTGAGTCAAGATCTGAGATTTCTGAATTTACATAAGTAATGTCAGCCTTAAGTGCAAGGTTGTTTGTTACTGATACTGCAAAGTTCTCATCATCTGCAATTGCTGCAGCCAACTCGTTGAGGGTATCAAGAAGTCCTGGTGCACCATCTACAAGATCTGAAATCTTTTCATCTGTATAATCGTTAGCCTCTTGCTTTGCTGTTGCAATAGCAGAGTTACGATTTGTAACCTCTGTAGAAATTGCTGAACTGATTGCATTGTCACGATCTGTTACTTCTGTTGAAATAGCAGATGAGATTGCTGAATTGCGGTCAAGAACTTCTTGTGATACTGCATCGTCTGTGTAAGAATTTGCTGAAGATGCTGCTGCGTTAGCCTTGTTTGTAGCATCTGTTGCTGCTGTAGCAAGAGCATCAAGAATTTCAGCATCTGTGTAGTCTTCTGCATCTGAAAGGGCTGCGTTAGCCTTTGTAGTTGCATCTGATGCTGCTGCATCAATTGCTTCTTGCTTTGCTGTAGCAACTTCTGCATCTGTTGCAAAATCACCATCAAGGGTTGTTGAGATTTGTACGTTTGCTGTACCATCAAAAGATACAGAACCTGTTACATCTCCTGTTAATTCAATTGTACGTGCAGTCTCAAGTGCTGTTGCTGTATCTGCATTACCAGTTACATCACCAACGAGATCTGCTGTAATTGTACCTGCAGCAAAATCTCCTGAACCATCACGCTTTACAACTGAGTTAGGTGTGTTAGCAGAAGTTGATGTTCCGCCAATAAGACCGACAATATAGTCTTGGTCATCTTGCTTCTTAGTAAGAATGTCATGATTATTTACTGTGGCTGTTGTGCCTTCAACAATGAGACCATTCTTTACTTTAAAGTCTTTAGTTACTGTTGCCATTTTTTATATCTCCTTTTTATGCCTTAAGTCCAATACGTGCATAACGTACAGTGACTGGCTTAATTGTTGGGTCTGGTGTAACAGTTAAAGAAACTGTATTTCCTACCCTAGAGACGCTAATGGTGCCAATATTCCCATCGTTGTCTATTGTTCCATACTCAGAGACGTTTACATTTGAACCGTCTACAAGAATGGTCAATTCTGTTGCGTAAAACTTGTTATCTCCATTTGTTATCTTTGCAATGGAAACAAGATATTTAACCATACGCCATTCAGTCGCATCAAAGTTATCAACGACTGTTGGATTTTCAATGCCTGTAATTGTATTTTCATTATTACCAGCAGAGCCAAGTTCGTTACTTGCTCCTGCAAGGGTATCAATTAAGTCCTCATAGTCTTGCTGACTAGGACGATCACCTGTTTGAAATTTGCTCTTTACTGCAGCAACTGATAATTTGGCCATGTCGTTATTATAACTCCTTTTTTGTATATTTTTTATAGGATATAGTTATTAAACCCAATAACAGCAATACCAATTCCTGCTGGGTTTGTTTGACTATATCCTGGAACCATTATGTTGGTAAACTTTACCCTAAATGGTAGAACTTCATTTATCTTTACTGTTCTATTATCATTAGCAACGTTTATGATGGCATATGAGATAGCATTAATTGCACGTAGTTTATTTTTATTGTTATCTAATACGACTGCTGATGCCACTAGTTTGTAACGTCTTCGATAACTACCATGCTACCTTGAGCAACTGTCCAAACCAGATCAGTGGTTGATAGTTCGATATCAAAGATGTCTCCTGTTTCTAAAATTGCAGATTGTTCAGAAGACAGAAATACTGTAAACTCTCCAGGTAGGTCGTCTGGATCTGCTGATGGTGTTAATGTTAGTATTAATGTTGCATCATCTGTTATTTTGCCAGAGTCTGCTGCATTGTTTGGTCTTTTAATCTCCATATCAATAGTCCAGTCTGGAATATTTAATGGTTGCTTTACATCGTCTGTAACATATACTTTAAATGAGGCAGTGTCACCTCTAACTACCGTCCAATTTACTGTTGGAGGTTTATTTCCTACGTCGTATGAAGATGCTGATCCACGAAGATTTGCCATGTTGTGATTATACCATAATTAAGCGAGACCAGCCTTGAGTGCTCCCCAAGTACCGTTGCCCTTTGCCTGAATAACAATTACACCAGTTGATGCATTTGAGACTGCTACAATTCCGATTGCGCCACCTGTGACGGTAGTTGTAAGAGATCCAGACGAATTGACATATAATAATTCTCCTACTGAAAAACCACTGGTATTTACATTTGTCAAAACACCAGCAACCACTACTTCTCCACTATCTCCATTATTCAGAGATGTTTTTGTTAAACCAAGAAATGGTTTGTTATCTGATAAATCTGATGTAAATAATGAGATTGTAGTTTTATTATTTGTGTGTCCAGTTGCATATACTGGTTTGGCTGCACCTATAGTTGAGCCTGAGTTATTTATTACCTTTACCCGCACATTTGAGGCATCAAGAGAGGAAATAGCATCATCAACATCATCTGCTAGTTTTTTGATATCATTATGCACATTCACAGAATCCGTAGATTCTGGGTATGATAAGCCATAATTGTTTGTTATTTCAGCCATAGAACATCATTATATCATTATTTGACTAAAGGTCTCAAAGTATGTTATACTAGGAAGTAATGTGGCACCCTTTAACAAGGTGTCATTACGTTTCTAAGGAGGAAACTATGATTAACTTTATGAATAATAATAGGCAAATCATTGGTACACTCAGCATATTGGCGATGTTTGGCGTTTGGTCAAATGCCGCTAATGCTTCTGAAAACCGATCAAACGATAGTAGTGCTGTCGTGCTGGAAGCAACAATCGAGGCCACGGAAGTGGCCAAAACTGTTTCTAAGGCTAAAGAAGATCAGTTAGAAAAATACAAAAACGCTGTAAATCTATCTGACAAAGACCTCAAGCACCTACTTCATTTAGTAGGCTTTGAAGGTCAAAATCTAAGGGAGGCCTGGGCTATTGCTAAGAAAGAATCTGGCGGTAGACCAATGGCACTAAACCTTAGCAAAAGAACTGGAGATAGTTCTTATGGCTTATTTCAAATAAATATGATTGGCGACCTTGGTCCTGAACGTAGAGATAAGTTTAATTTAGAGTCTAATGTGGAACTTTTTAACCCCGTCTTAAATGCAGAGATTGCATTTCATATGTCTAAGGGTGGAGAAGATTGGACAGCCTGGAAAGGTATAACTCCACGAACAAAGCAATTGATGAAGAAGTATCCTAATTAATTAATTAAGATATAGGGGCTTGATATGGAGTTTACGCTCGAAATCAAGCCCCGTTTCTTTTTGTAAAGCCCTATACTCTTCCATATGATCTTGAATTCCATAAACTCCAAGGTCCTTTCCATGAAATAAAGCATTTACTCTGTGTCGAGCAGCCCTATCTCTAATCCCCCAAGTCTGATCATCTAACCAATGAAAGTTTCTTCTGCCATTATCTCTATCATAGTTTGTCCATATTGCATTAATGGGTGGGGCAACTAACTTAGTGCCAGAAACAGTTAATCTAATTCCTAAAGTTATCTCTTCTCCTAAAAAGTACATATAAGGATCATAAGGGGCCTTTAAGAATCCCTTGCTGCTTCCAAAAGCGAAGTTTGCACAAAAACCATATACTTGATCACCATATTCTAAATCTTCAATGTCATGCCATCTTAATAAGTATAGGTACTCTATTTCATCCCATACTGGTATGACTTTATGTAATGTGTTGTTGGTTAGGTCTATAACATCTTTTCCATTTCCATCTTCGTCCCATTCAATTTTAAATCCGTGAGGGTACTTAGTGAAAATATAATCTGATCCCCACTTTGAAGAGCATTTTTGATAATAATCAATTAAGGTTGTATCCCAATTGTTTGATGCACGTGAATGAGAATCTGTATGTAAAAAATATTTATATTTTTCTGATAATAAGGAATTTGCTAAGTGTCTGCCAGAACATGCGCCTTCTGCTAAACGATGATCTATTTTATTATAATTAATTTGATCGTCTGGAATAAAAGAAAAATCAAAATCTGTTTCTGGACCTTCATGCGAAACTAAAGAAAAAAATAAACGCTCTTTATGTTGTGCATTATAATAAAAACTTTTTACAGTATTAATTAAATCTGGGTCACGATATGCTGCTAGACTTACAAATATTTTATCCATAATTACATCATACCCTTATTTTTATCAGCCCTAATATGAGTATATAGATAGTCGGGACCTTGTGTAAAATACCAATGATCTGGTTTGCAATAAAATAAAAATATATTACAAACCATATTTTTATCAGGATCTGGAAACTCTTCTCGCCAATGTTCTAAATCATTTCCGTATGTAAATAATGCATCATTTTCTTCAAGCAAATATGGCTTACCCTCTACCCATAACTCCCATGGTGTTTTTTGAAATACTGAAAAGTTTATGTGATATGTACAGGCATTATCATCTCTATGTTTCCAGAGTTTTGCCTCTTTACCCTCGTAAATTGACATTAGGCACCAAGATGGGAGTATGTCTTCTTCTTCAAAATATTCTCTTGCTAAATCTAATAATTTTTCATGTAACTCTTTAAGTTCTGGAGTATTTGCCCATTGATGTCTTCCAAATGCTTCATCATAGTTTGGATAATTTATCCACATATTCATTGCATATTTTTGTATTTTGGTTAATTCTTCTTTTGGTAAAATATTATTAATTATAAAAGATTCTTTCATATTACCACTTTCCTAATGGACATGCCGCTTTTTCTAGTTTAGTTTTACCAGGCATAAAACAACCGCACTCTTTACATTGTCTAGTTAATTTAATTAATTTTGGGCATGCTTTACAAATTTCGTATCTTGAGGTTGCTTTTTCTTCACTGGCCCACTCTGTATTAGGATTAACTAAATCCCATGGCCTTGTTTCACCAAGTTTTTCTTTATATTTTTCCCATTCGCTTTTCATTAATTAGAACTTTCTGTAATATATGTATCGCCTATGACAATTTCAGTTTCTGGAGTTACCTCAATAATATTAATACCTTCAATCAAAGCCTCTTGTAGTGGCAAAAATCTGTCTGTTCCAGGAACAAGAATATCTCCAACAATGTCTTCGCCTACAACAAAAATAAATTTTTTAGTTGCCATTATTGATAGCCTCCCCATTAATATATTTCCATCCAATAGTCGCCTGAGATGTCACATCTACTTCTACTATTTGTGGAGATGATAAAAGTCCAGCAACGGTTCCTTGATCGGTAATTACCTCGTCATTAAATGGTAGTACCGCAACAACAATATTATTATTGTTAGTAAATATTATTTTTCGCATTAATAACTCTCCTTAGAAAAGTTTATCATACTTTAGCATCCTCTGCAACCATTATTGATATAGAGACATTGTTGGCAAGGGTCGTTGCTACAATCTGGTATATCAGGACATGTGCCGAATGTTGGGAAGAATGGTGGGAAGAACGGTGGGAAGAACGGGAAGAATGGTGGGAAGAATGGAGGTGTAGGGGTAGGTGTAGGCGTTGGTGTTGGTGTAGGAACTGGATTAAAAGTTGGGAAGAATGGTGGGAAGAACGGGAAGAACGGTGGGAAGAACGGGAAGAATGGTGGGAAGAATGGCGGGAAGAATGGAGATGCTATGCAACTTTGAGGAGTTGTAAACACGCCTCCACTTAAACTTGAACCAGACTGTCCACAAATATTATTTGCAAGTTGAACAGCAGTTGAAGAATTTGATGCAAGAACAGAGTCTCCACCTCCATCACTACAGCAGAAGTAATACGTTGTTTGTGCAGGTGTAGGTGTTGGCGTAGGTGTTGGCGTAGGTGTTGGCGTAGGTGTTGGAGTTGGAGTTGGGGTTGGAGTAGGTGTAGGTGTAGGTGTAGGCCATGGTGTTGCAGAACATTCTCCAAAGTTATTTGACCAGTAGTATCCGCAAGCAGAGCATTGTGACTGATTTAATATTGATGGATCAGAGCAAGGATTAAATGTTGGGAAGAATGGTGGGAAGAATGGAGGAGTTGGTGTTGGGGTAGGTGTTGGAGTAGGTCCACAGTTTTGTGGTGTTGAGAATACTCCACCAGTTAGTGATGAGCCATACTGTCCACAAATATTGTTTGCAAGTTGAACTGCTGTACTTGAGTTAGAAGCAAGCACTGATTCATATGTTCCATCGTTACAGCAGAAATACCATGTTGATGATGTTGGTGTCGGAGTAGGGGTAGGAGTTGGGGTAGGTGTAGGAGTTGGTGTAGGTGTTGGCGTAGGTCCACAATTTTGTGGTGTTGTAAACACTCCACCAGTTAATGATGAACCATATTGACCGCATATATTATTTGCAAGTTGGACACCCTGACTTGCGTCATTTGCAAGTACTGATTCATATGTTCCATCATTGCAACAGAAATAGTATGTTGTTTGTGTAGGTGTTGGAGTAGGTGTAGGAGTTGGTGTAGGTGTAGGGGTTGGAGTAGGAACAGGAGTACAAGGAGATACGCCATTTCCTCCAGAACCACCACAACCGCTTACATTTGTTGCAATACACTCTCCAAATGATACGAATACTGCAGATGTACAATCAACCCAATTACCACTACCGACTGGACATTCCTGTCTTGTCTTTGTGTAATTACCTACATAAGTATCTTCTCCGTTACATGTTGGCTGAGTAAAGTTATATGTTACACAGTCTCCGCATGAAGGTGTTGGCGTAGGTGTAGGTGTTGGGGTAGGTGTTGGGGTAGGAGTTGGCGTAGGAGGAGGGAATGTTGGGAAGAATGGGAAAAACGGAGGAAAGAATGGAAAGAATGGTGGTTCGCCAGTATATTCGTAATATTCAAAACCTAAAGTTTCTTCATAATCAAGTAGTGAATTATAATCATCTCTACCTTTAGCCTTACCATTATTAGATGCTGTTGCACCTTGTGAGTTTCCTCTTGGTGTTTCAGTTCCTAAATTAAAACCTGCATTTAAAATTGCTTGTCTGGCATCTGCTTTAGACAGTCCGTCGATATTGGGAACTCTTCCCATACCTTTGGATCCTGCCCATTTGCCTAACCATCCAAGCATGGAGCACCTACGCTGTCAAATCGCCAATAAGTACCCAGGTATCCGTACCATATTTGATAAGAGTTGCACCAGAATACCTTGCAGCAATTTTCTTGTTTGAATTTTTACTGTTAATTGTTACACCAACAGCACCAGCAAAAGTTACGTTTCCAGTATTTAATCTTACTACATCTAATCTTTGTCCGATAGCAAACGGTACAGCAGAATTAAGTGGAACTGTAACAGTTCTATCACTTGTAGAATCAATTAACAATGTTTGTCCTGCATCTGCAAGACCTAAATTATAGTCAGTGGTTTTTGTACTAAGAGTTGCGGTATCTAACATTCCAACCCATGATGAACCATTATAAATTTGAACTTGGTTTATATCAGTGCCACCATTAGTTTGTTCAACAAAACAAACTGTACCCTTAACTGGAGCGGTAATTACAGAATCTCTAGCAGTAGGATTAGTAAACCTATTTACTCCACCTTTAGCACGAATAACATCATTTACAGTTACTACAGAGCCAAATGTGTGAGCAGCATTCCATGAATATGCAACATTTGTATTAGCGGTACCAGCAACAGCATACCAGGTATCTGATGCTTGATCATACATGTACGCTACTTTACTTGATGAACTAACTGTTGACATTTTATAACCCCAATAACCTTAATTCGTCTTCTGTAATTCCAAGTTTTTCTAAAACTTGCTGTCTAGCACTAGCCTTTGCTTCAATGCTGGCTTGCTTTTCATTCCATGCTGCCTCGTCAATTTTTTGCTGAGCCTTTTCTTCAGCATTTAGTGTACGCTCTGTAATTTCTCCAGTTTCAACATTATGAATTGTTTTCATTATGACACCCCATACAATCTAATTGATGTATTTGCTGAATTACTGATAGTTGACGTACCAGTAAACCTTACTATATTTAAAGAAGATATTGGTGTCGTGCTATTAAAATTGCCGACAACAGTATAAAAATTTGTTCTACCATTATTATTGCTATAATGAGCAAAATTTGCAACATACAGTTTTGTTCTTGTTGTGCTTGCATAATCATAAATCGTAATTGTACCTCTTGCACTTTGATATGGATTACCAGATGTTGTTTGATTACCAAAAATAGCATCATTAACTACTGTATCTAAAGATGAATAAGAGGTAGGTGCAGATGCTGGTGACTCTTGATATTGAGTATAGTTTTCATAAACAGCACTTGTATTGTTATTAAATCTTAATCCAAAGTTTGTGCTAAGCGCAGAAATATTTAAACCAGCAAATGTTAAAACTAAGTTTTTATATGTATTAGGAATTGATGAAAAATCATAACCAGTAGATGCACTTAGTTGAACGTCTGTAATTAGTGTTGTGCCACCACCAGATACTGTGCTCCAACTTGGAGTTGATCCATCATTTGTTAAATATTTTCCAGAATTACCAGACATTGGTGGAACAACATATGCTGTAGAGTCTGTAGCAACTAAAGTTTTAGATGTAGGAATTGTTGTAGAGTTAATTGTTAAACCATTAACATTTGTAACCGTTGCTCCAGATGCAATTGCTGTTGATCCTAATGTTGGTTGAGAATATACTACAGGCGCTTGCCATTTAACTCCAAGTGTTTGAGTGTCATCGGCAGTGAGGACTGTTCCATTTGCACCAACAGTTAAATTATCTAAACCTTCTGAACCAGTGCCAATTAAAATGTCGCCTTTTGCTTGAATAATATTCTTAAGGTCATTTATTCTTACCCATGGGTCCCCTGGCAAAAGTGTTGAATCATAAACATATGTATCTAATGCTGCAGAGTCTTTATCTACCCACAAAACTCCGTCTACTATATCTGTTGTTGGTGCTTCGTTTGAGTAAAAAGCGGAGGCATATAAAGATTCAACCGCTCCACCATTAGAATCTGAAGCCATGGCAATATAACCATCTGTTGGAGATGCAATTGCTGCAATTTGGGCTAAAGTTAAATAATCAGATCCAATTCCAAGATCTTCTTGTGCCTGAATTCTATTCTTCAAACCCTGTAGATGATATGCTAAAGATGGGTTTGGAAGTTGGGTGGGATCTGTGCTTGTAGTGTCATAATCATAAGATCCATATAAAAAGGCTTTTAGGGCTGCCTGAATGTCAGCAGCGTCATCATATCCTGGCTGCTTGGTATTATATAAACCACCAATGTTTTCTGTTGCCACCTATATCACCCCGTCGATTATACCACCGAAATATGAAGGTTAGCCGTCCTAGATCCAGAGATATCGATCCAATTGGTGCCGTCAAATTCCTTGGCATAAAATGTTATTTTTAAGTTTTCAATACCACTAAGCGTTACCACCTCTGTCTTAATAGAAGCAACTATAGGATATCCTGCAGATGTTCCAAATGTCGCCTGAACACTAAAGTTAGATGCATCAGTATTACCAACATATGCTGGATCAACAATCGTTGCTATTGGAATATGACAGTAATTAGCGGTAGCAAAATTAATATTTTGATTAGTGACATATGTATTAGGAATTAGTTTTGTAAGTGTTTGCCACTGTACTGTTCCTAAAACCTCTACATATTGGTAGATCATTAAATATTCATCGTCTGTTGTAAGTAAATTAATATAAAGATCAAAAACGTTTGGTGTTTGTCCGATATCAACTAAATCTGGTTTTCCATTTCCTACAAACACAAGACTTCCACGATCACCTTGTGGTCCAAAATCTACTTCAAGGTTAATGGATTCTGGTCCACCTAATACAACAAGACTTTCGTCAGAATATACAACATCTACCATTATGGAGTAACCTGTCCTGTAACAGTTATTGTTCCTGTAAGTAAGGTGTGGATAACTGGATATACAAAAGGATTTCCTCCAGACTGATCGTTGGCCTCAGCAGTTACTTGAACGTCATAAACATATGTAGTACCAGCAGTTAAATACTGTGCATCTTCTGGTCTGATTGCACATCCAACATATGTTTTATTTGTATCTATCCAGGCAGCACACTTGTGCCAGGTAGTAGAACCTCTTGATTCAGCAAAAACAAACATTACATTGTCATATTCAATATTTGGTGTACTTGGATTGTTGTCGTGGTCATAAGATCCACCACCAGTATAAGGGGATAGATCAAAAACACTACCATCTGCTGTTTTTGGATAAATGCGAAATTCTAAGGTGTCGCCCTTATAGTAGTTAATATTATATGTACCTGGAAATGCCATAGTTCCTCCGTGTAAATTATATCACAGACACGTATATAGAATTCATGATTACGTCGCAGTCGTAGTCTGTTCTAATCTGAGGAATACCCCCAGAAGCCCAAATACTCTCATTCTCTATAAACAAGTTCTGTGTAACGCTAATATTGTATGTATATTGATATTTTAATGATGCTACGAAGTGTGAGATATCGGTCTCATTCTTTGGGAAAAATGTCCTAATCCATACTTCTGTGTTTGTATTATAAGTTGTTAATTCAAAGTTATATGTAACAAGTATTTGAGATCCAATATTTATACCGTGAAAATTGAGCATTCTTTGGTTTTCATTCCATAGGCTTGTAGCATTGGCTGGAAGATATTTTTCATTTTTGGGTTTTGCGTCTACCCAAACATTAACCCACCCATCATCTCCTTTTTCAATGCCAAGCCTGATGCTTTTCTTATCTTTGTTAAAATATGCTGCCCAACCTGCCTGCTGGCCAGAAGAGGACAGAGAACTGAGACCATCTTTACCAGGTGCACCTCTTTCGCCCCTAGGGCCTGCTGCTCCGTCTTTTCCTGCTGGTCCTGATGGTCCTGCAACCCCTGGATCTCCTTGAGGCCCTGGTGGTCCCTGTGGGCCTGGAATTGGTACATAACTTATATTATCTTCAGAAACTGTTTGCTGAGACTGAACAACCTGTGCAGCATAGTTTTTCTTTTTACCAGGGAAGTCCATTGATTTAGAGACAGTCATGGACTCATTATCCCATAATTTTATTCACAAATATAAGAGAATGACATGTGAAACTTATCATCAGTTGTAGCATTAATTGGTGTATTAAAATCCATTGGCTCATCTTCTCCAGATCCTGCATGTTGCCATAATGTCATTACTGAACTTGAAGGAGTTAGATGTCCTTTTAAACTATAATGTTTTAATGTAGGTAAAGTATCATGTGCTGATCCACCGTAAACATCTGTATGGTATTTTGAAGGGAATGGTATTGTTAACGAATACTGACCATTTCCAAAATTAGTAACAGTTGTATATAAAACATCTATTTGAACAGTTACTAAATTACCAATTTTAATATATGAACCAGTTGTTGGTGTTCCAGTAAAAGTTAATCCAGTTCCAGACCATGCTGGGCTGTAAGATTTTATTTCTGTAGTAAGTCCTCCAACATCACCGAAGGCTGGATGTGTAAAACGTGCCACTATGAACCAGTTTCCAATCTTGCTTTAAGAACAGCAAGTGACATTGAATTTACTGAAGATACTGCATATATAGCATCATTTCCATTTAGTTCAATTGAGATAGAATGGTTTGGCATAATTCTAAAACCGTAGTTTGTTGAAGAAATTGTATTATCTCCACCAATGTAGATATACCCAGAATCATTAACGTTTTGTAGTGTAATATCAATACCAGAATGCTTTCCATTTGGAGTTAGCCTTGTTGGTGTGACATTCGAAAGTGTTACTAGCGCTTGTTCCATTTTTTCTCCTATTTGACCTTATAGGTCTTTCCATTAATTTTAATGACAGGAGGTAGATTAGGGATTTTATGTGTTACTTTAACTACCGCCATTATAGTACTCCTGAAATATCGCCAAGAACATTGATAGTTCCAATAACTGGTGTCCATACTGTTCCATCGTCGATTGTCACTTGTAGATCAAACATTAGTTCTGTTACCACAGAAGAATAACCTGTTCCCCAGTATTCGGTAATGTCTGGTGTTGCCTTAATATCAACATATCCATCGCCTACAGTTACTGTAAGTTCGTCAAGAACGTCGCCAGTTATATCATAGGTTGTGGAGATAAAATCCCATCCAGATATATCATAAGTTGTCTCTTCATCATTCTCAAAAAACTCAACACGCATAGTTGCAGTATCGCCTCGAACAACCTGCCACTTTAATCGAATTGGATCTGCTCCAAATATTTCTGGTCCACAAAGAGTCATGATGCGATTATATCACAAGTTCTTATCTTTTAAAACGTCGGGCGGGACAAGGCCAGATCTCTTTAATATATCCCAATAATCTGTAGAGTATACAAAAGCACTAAACACTATTCGGTCTTTACCTAGAACCTCAGTTACAGCATGTGTATATTCTTCGCTGCCTGGAAAAACCATTAAGGAGTTTTTCTTTGGCTTAATCGTAACTGGCTTATGCTTAAATACTAACTCTCCACCGTCGTAGTCATCGTTAAAGTATAAAACTATACCCAAGGTAATCCATCGTGATTCGAAGTCACATTCTGGATGATTTTCATAGTGCCAAGACAAAGCATGTCCACCTATAGTCTTGCACTTTGGGCATTCGCAGTTTTCTGGTTTTGATTCGTATTTTGTTAGTAGTGGAACAATTCTAAATTTTTGACTATCATTGTTTACAAGTAAAGAAACTTGCTTTGCTACATTTTCAATAAAATACTTTTCTTCTTCATTATTGGCAAATCTTCCTTGCAAGATGTTGTTATGTATATCATCTGCTCTTTCGCCAATCCAGTCAATGTTGGAAGATAAAACCTTACTTGCAACTTCGTCTGAAATAAAATCCTCAACATAAAGAATATTATCTTCTAGGTATGTCTTATTCATACGCCTCCTGAAAACTTGCCCCTTGATCGGTGGGTATGAGAGACAGACCAAGGGTGCAAGCAATTTAAATTATATCATAACAGTACAAAACGGACATTTATAAAGTCTATGGTTGCAGCATAAAAATCTTTGTGGTATAGTGGGTATAGGGTTTGTGGGGACTTTGCACTAGAGATGCATTTCTTACTTCCACCATTAGATGTAACAAAAAATCTATGGGGGGAGGGGGGGACTTTCCCTCAGAGATACAAATTATTTATATATTATATATAGAAGATATTACTTATCGTTTTTAGCAATATGATCGATTAAAATCATATACATCTTATCAAGTTTAGAATTCATTTCTCTACGCATAATATCTGCTTCATCTTGACGTATTTTCATTTCTTTAACTTCTCTATTTGTTGCTTTAATTTCATCACGCATAGAGGATCCACCATTTGTCTTTAATTCTGAAAAATAATGTTTTACGAGAAAGTTGACAGAGCCAGCAAACAATGCTACAATTGATAGAATTGATAATATTAGAGCAGCCCAGTCTTTAGCATTCATAACAAAACAAATTATAAGGGGAGTTTTTTAAAAATGAAATCTAAAATACTTGAAACATTAGAGTATTCTAAAAATTTAATAATTTCCCCAGATATGGACGGTTTTCTTTCGGCGCAGTTATTAAATCGTTATAACGGATCTCAGATTGTGGGCACGTATGACAAAAACATTCTATGTTTGGCAGATGGCATAAACCCGACAGAATGTTTGTTCGTCGATTGTGACATCAACAATCCAGATTATGTTTCGGTTGGCAATCATATGCGTTTGTTAGATGACAATATGTCGTCGAAAAGTTTTAACCCAAATGTTCACTACGGCATTACAAAATATAGCGACAAGTTTCCATTCGCAACCGCATTTTTAATTGCGTTCGCAACAGAATTAGAAACATCGGCGACAGAGATGATACGCATGGCCTACGCTGACTCAACCCTACGCAATATGGAATCTTACAGCGATAACATGCGAACTTGGTCTGATAGGATGAAATGTCCCGCAGTAGATTATGTCATTCGTAACTCAGATGTTGCCAAATATGCGGATGAGACTTTTAGGGCGGTATATCCAAACCAATCCTTCACATCCAAGAGATATGGCAAAGACCGTTATATACAAACCCTCAATACTTCATTTGAGATAGAGGGCATATCCCACAAACCACTAGTATCAGGTGTCAAGTATATGTCCGATAAGATAGGTTTGACGACCATGAAGAAATATATGGCTGATATTTTCTCATATGCTGAAGTATATTCAGGAGAGTATTCTGTTACCTATTATGATAAAATGGAATGGTGACAGATGATGTTAAGTTTACTGACTTATTTGATCCTGATCAGCCAAGAAGCGATAGGGAACTAATTGAGTCCCGCCTGGAAATATGCAATGGCTGTCAGTGGTTTAACAAGCGTATGGTAAAATGTAAAAAGTGTGGGTGTTTTATGAAGTTGAAAACAACTTTGAGAGCAGCCAAGTGTCCAATAGGAAAGTGGTGAGAAATGAATAAGGAAGATGTACTAAAGATCATGTTGGATAGCATTAATGCTGATAACAGAGATTTATGCAAGAAGGCTGGAATGAGTGATGCAGATGCTGAATCTCAGATTGCTCAGTCTCAGCCTAGCCTAGGCTTCATACTTGGCAATATCTATGACAAGTTGAATGAGGCTGGCGTACTAGCGAAATAATGTACGCAAAAAAAATATCTCCAGACATTTATGTCGTAGAAGACTTTGTTAGTGAATCAGAACGGTTAGAGGTTTTTGCCCTAATCAACTCACTATCAGAGTCTTCTTGGTATTCTGTCCAAACCAAGGAAACAGACTTCTTTTGGGGAAAACAGTTTACTCGTGAAGTAAGAGCCAATAAAGATGATATTTTAATTCGTTTGACAGATAGGGTTATGAACCTTGTCCAAGGAAGGTTTTTCGATAATAACCAAGTTGACGGTGAGATAGTTAAAGGTTTTATCGATATTGGAATACATAGGTACTTTAAAGGTGATTACATAGGTGCTCATAGGGATAATCATGAGTATTCTCCAGATACCGTCCGATTTGGCATATGTATCTATTACAACGATGATTATGAAGGTGGGGAACTTTTCTACCCCGAACTAGATATCACATACAAACCAAAAGCAGGAGATCTAGTCATACATGGTGGAAATATACTTCATCAATCATTACCAGTAACAAGTGATTCGATAAGATATATCAGTACATGTTTTGCTAAAG